>FWPU01000279.1_pt1 | contig 165211 bp, 147 predicted proteins | sample 2228361 | NCBI WGS metagenome assembly FWPU01 (sample SAMEA103939777, study PRJEB20133) | metagenome | reverse complement strand
GAGCGCGTCAAGGACTTCATGCTCTTCTTCCTGCTGCTCGAAGTGGGCATGACCGGCGTCTTCCTGGCGCAGGATTTGTTCCTGTTCTACATCTTCTGGGAATTCACCCTTGTGCCGATGTACTTCCTCATCGGCATCTGGGGCGGGCCGCGCCGCATCTACGCTGCCATCAAGTTCTTCCTCTACACTATGGCCGGTTCAATTCTCATGTTGCTGGCCATCCTGTGGCTGGGCATTCATCAGGGCACGTTTCTCCTGCCTGATTTGATCGCCAGGGGTGGTCTTCCAGCGGATATCCAGCTGTGGCTCTTCCTGGCATTTGCCGCGGCGTTTGCCATCAAAGTCCCGATGTGGCCGCTCCATTCCTGGCTGCCCGATGCCCATGTCGAAGCGCCGACGGCCGGTTCGGTCATCCTGGCGGGCGTCCTGCTAAAGATGGGCACCTACGGCTTCCTGCGCTTCAACATGCCCCTCTTCCCTGAGGCCGCGCGGACAGCCGCACCCTGGATTGCGCTCCTGGCGGTCATCGGCATCATCTACGGCGCCTGGGTTTCCTTCGCCCAGAAGGACGTCAAGAAACTGGTGGCCTACTCCTCGGTCAGCCACCTCGGTTTCGTCATGCTCGGCCTGTTTGCCCTGAACTCCCAAGGCATCCAGGGCGGCATCCTGCAGATGATCAACCACGGCTTGAGCACCGGGGCATTGTTCCTCCTGGTCGGCATGATTTACGAACAGACCCATACCCGCGAGATGGCCGTCTATGGCGGCCTGTGGAAGATTACGCCGGTCTTCGGCAGCATCATGCTCATCGTCTCGCTCTCCTCGATGGGCCTGCCGGGGCTGAACGGCTTCATCGGCGAGTTCACCATCCTGCTGGGCGCTTTCGGCTCGCAGGCCATCGGTTCGCCCTGGTTCGCCGGCGTGGCGGCGCTGGGCGTTATCATGGCCGCCATCTACATGCTGACCATGTTCCAGAAGATGTTCCTCGGCCCCGAAGGCTCGATTGTCGAGGAAATCAAGAAGCACGGCCACGCCCTGCGCGACCTGAACTGGCGCGAAATCGTCACCATGCTCCCCCTGCTGGTCTTTATCTTCTGGATTGGCCTCTACCCCCGTCCGTTCTTCGAACTGATGGCCCCGGCGGTGGAGAAACTGCTGACCATGCTTCACTAAGGGAAATCAGTCCTGCTTCCTGGATGGTAGCCACGGAGTTGTTATGACTTTATCCGACCTGTCTGCGATTCTTTCTCTCCTCGTCCTGGTCATCTGGGCCTGTCTTTTACTGCTGGTAGATGTCTTTCTTATCCCGAGAACGCGCAAAGGGTGGACGGCGTTGCTGGCGGCGTTCGGCCTGGCCCTGGCGCTGGGTTTGGTGTTGGGTCAGAGCGAGGTCACGAGCGGCTTCGGCGGCATGGTGGTCCGGGATGGTTTTTCGGATTTCCTGAGTGCGCTGTTGCTGGCTTCTGGCCTTTTAGCGATTGCTCTGGCGTATGGGTATCTGAAGCGCATGGGCATCGAGCGTGGAGAGTATTACGCTTTCCTTCTCTTTAGCGTGGCTGGCATGGTGCTCATGGTGCAGGCGGCGGATCTCATTGTGGTCTTCCTGGCACTGGAGTTGCTTTCCATCCCGCTCTATGTGTTGGCGGCCTTTGCCCGTCCGCGCCTGGAATCGGAGGAGGCTGGCCTCAAGTACTTCCTGCTCGGCGCGTTTGCCGGCGCGTTTGTCGTCTATGGCATCGCGCTGGTGTATGGCGCCTGCGGCACCACGCGCTTGCTGGAGATTGCTCAAGGGGGAGTGCAGTCGCCTGCCGCGTGGCCGTTTTTGCTGATTGGGGCGGCGCTGATTCTGGTTGGCTTTGGCTTCAAGGTGGCCGCCGTGCCCTTCCATATGTGGACGCCAGATGTCTATCATGGCGCGCCGACCCCCGTCACGGCGTTCATGGCAGTGGGCGCTAAAACGGCTGGCTTCGCGATTCTTCTCCGCTTGTTTGTGAGTGCGCTCCCTGCCCTGGCCACGGATTTGGTGCCGGTGATTTGGGGTCTCTCGGCGCTGACGATGTTCGTCGGCAACGTGATCGCCATTGCCCAGACCAACATCAAGCGTATGTTGGCCTACTCCAGCATTGCCCATGCCGGCTATATTTTGATGGCACTCGTTGCCTTTGGGCAAACATCCCTGGTGACGGATGTGGTCGCTTCGGCGCTGTTTTATCTTGTGAGCTATGCCATTACCTCCTTCGGCGCCTGGGCTGTAGTGATCGCTTTGGAAAAGGAAAACGGCCAGGGATTGGAGATCAACGATTTCGCCGGCTTGGGCCGTAAACGACCGCTTCTGGCGGCGGCGATGACAGTCTTCATGCTTTCGCTGACTGGCATGCCGCCTACGCTCGGCCTGGTGGGCAAGTTCTACCTGTTCCGCACCGTCATCGCGGCCGGGCAGGTCTGGCTGGCGGTCATCGGCGTGCTGACCTCGCTCATCTCGGCCTACTACTACTTGCGGGTGGTGGTGGTCATGTACATGCGCGCAGGCGCGCCTGAAACGACCCCCGAACCCTGGCTGGATTTCACCTGGGCGGTCTCGGCGATCGCTACCGTAGCGCTCTCCTTCCTGCCGGTGGCGCTCCTTGCCTGGGCCAGCGGGGCGGTCTTGCGGTAGTGTTGGTGAAGAGAAGAATCCCCGTCCAACAAGAATTTGTGGGAGTTCGTAATCGAGAGGGCTAGCTGTGATTGTCCGCCTCTTGCAGAACAGCCAGCAACGGTGCGAGGTCGTCCGGCGCCTGGGCGGGAGGGGTGTGGTGATAGCGAATCAAAAAGACGGTTAATGGGGAAGCATTGGCCTCGGCTGCCAGACGCGCTCCCCATGCTGCATGATGTGCCGCGACGACGAACGGTTTGCGCCAATGGCTTGGCGCGCCGTTGGCCCACGTGAGCCATTTCCCGCTCGAAAAGCGTTGCCCCAACACGGCAATTGCCCGTTCCCAGGCAGAAAGTGGACACAGAATCTTGCCAACATCGTGGAGCAGGGCCGCCGTCAGCAGGTCGGGATGGGGGTTGGTGGCGCGCAGGCGCTGTAAGACGGTCCAGGCATGTCTCTGCTCACCGAGCGATTGGCGCAGGAAGAGAATCGTTTGAGTTGGGGAAAGGTAAAGGGCGAGCTGTTCGGGCAGACAGGGTCTTCCGGGAGCGATTGCCAACTGCCAGAACTGTTTCAGGCGGTACACAAGGCGGTCTAGAATCACGGTGAGGGAAAAGCCTCCTCATGGCAAGCTTCCTCCCAGGGGAGCGAGGAGGAGCAACGCTAACATAGCTGTCTTCCACGATAAATCAAGGAAACTGCCTACTCGGGGTAATTTTTGATAGTAGCAACGTATGATGTTTGGTCCCTCCAGAGACAGATCGGAGATTTGTCTAGCGCACTGTGGGCAAATCTCCGCTTTGCCAATGTACGCAAGCCAGAGACTTGCGCACAGGTGGGTAGTTACACAAATAGTTGTTGTATCGCCAAGAATCAGGGCATGCAACGGATTGAACCATAAAGATATCTACACGTTTGGCACGCTTGCGGCTCGTTTTTGTGGTGGTCTCTGTCTAAAATGGGAGCGGGTGGGTAGCGAGGGAGACATGGGGTGACGGACAGCCTTGTTAGGAAGCAGATGAGAGGCTGTCTGCGGCGTGGAAACCGAGATAAGTAGGATAGAGAAAGGAGGCGCCCCCGGCGAGGCTCGAACTCGCAACCTCTGGATTCGAAGTCCATTACTCTGTCCGATTGAGCTACGGGGGCGGGGGTGCGATGGATTATACCCGAAAAGGTTGCCGCCGAGCAGATTTGTCACGTCCAACCATTCCGGCCAGGCGCGCTAGAGATCAGACCTGCCAGTCCCATCGTCCATCGCCTGCTGTCTATCGTCCATCGTCTGTCTGTCGTCCATCTGATCTACATCGGCAATCTGTAACTTGAGGGCATCAATCGAGACGAAAAGTTCCATTAGAGAAAGCAGTAGGGAAATCAACAGGCTGATCAGACTGGCGCCGAACGGGTATTTGGCGCTCGTTTCCAGGCCGGCAAATAACAGGAACAGGCACAGAGCACTTCCCAGGGACGCCAGCACGCCGAAGATCTGCATGTGCCGGATAATGCCGATGCGGTAACGCAGGTTGTGCAGTTGTCCTTTAATTTTCGGATCGCGTTCGACTTTGTAACGCGCGTACAGTTCGCGAATCAGGTTCGCCAACGTCAGGAAGCGGTTGGTATAGGCCAGGAAGAGCAGAGAGATGGCCGGGAACAGTAAAGCGGGGGTAGAAAGGTTGAAGTCTATGTTCTAGCCAGGTAGATCGTCCTTACGAGTTTCTAACGGGTGAGCAACTCTGCCAGGACGCGCCCGGAGGCGCGCGTGATTTGTTCGTGCAGGCTGTTGCCGTGCGCGTCCATGGTCACGACGAGAGGCAGATCGCGGACTTCGATCACCCACAAGGCTTCCGGAACGCCAAATTCCAGTTTATAGACTCCCAACACCCGCGTCACGGTCTGGGCAATGAACGTTGCCGCTCCGCCTACGGCGTGAAAATAGACGGCCGGTCCTTCCTGACATGCCTGTAGTGTTTTTGCTCCCATGCCTCCTTTGCCGATGATCCCCTTGACGCCAAAGTGCCGGATGACATCCGCCTGGTACGGTTCCTCGCGCATGGAGGTGGTGGGGCCGGCCGCGACGAAACGGTACTCGCGCGTCTCCAGGCCAGTAACGACCGGGCCGCAGTGGTAGATCACACCGTTGCGCAGGAGCGGCGTCAGGGCCGCCAAAACCTCTTGATCGTCACCTTGCGGGGGGCGTTTCTGGAGGAGGAAGGTCTCGACCAGCCACTTATGGGCGGCGTCGCGTGCCGTGACGACAATGCCGCTCAAGGCAACGGCCTCGCCTACCTGCAAATCGCGGATTACTTCGTCGGAAATGGGAGTGGTAATCGCGCGCATGATTCCTCCTGTCTTATTCGTAAATCACCTCATCGCCGCGCACGATCATCTTACGTCGGCGGTAAGCCCAGCACATGTAGGAGATGGTCACGAAATAGGAGGCCGGTAGGCGATGCAAGGTGGTGATTTGGGTATCCAGGACGGTGGTTTTTCCACCGAAGCCCATTGGACCGATGCCGAGTTGGTTGGCCTCCTCGGTCAGGCGTTGCTCGAGGGCGGCCAACTGGGGGTCTGGGTTGGGTGTGCCGATAGGTTTCCGCAGGACTTGCTTGGCGGCCAGATAGCCGCTGGCGCGATCACCGCCGATCGCCACGCCCAGGATGCCCGGCGCGCAGCCCTGTCCCTGCGCTTTGTGGACGGCGTCCAGGACGACCTTGCGTACACCGTCCAGGTCGCGTTCGGCGCCCAGGGATTCATCGGGCAGGGAATATTGTGCGCTGACGTTTTCGCATCCCCCGCCTTTGAGAATGAGTTCGATGGTTAAATCCTGCCCATCCACCTCCTCGAAGTGAATCAGGGGGAAGGACTCATCGCCAAGGTTGTCGCCAGTGTTTTTCCCCGACAGGGTTTCGACGGCGTTGGGGCGCATATAGGCGCGGCGAGTTGCCTCTGCCAGGGCCGCCCGGATCTGGGCGCGCAACAGGCGCGTGGACCAGCCGGCCGGGTACTGGACGTAGAAGATTGGCGTGCCTGTGTCCTGACAGATCGGCGAGGAACTCTGACGGGAAAGTTCCACGTTCTTCAGGATTGTCTCCAGGGCCTGGCGTGCGGCTGAACCGGGCGCTTCTCGTTCCAGAGCCTCTCGCAGGCGCGCCTCCACGTCGGCCGGGAGGTCAGTAGCCGTTCGACGAATCAATTCCAGGATTTCCTGGGTCAGGTCGCGCATGGCACTTCCTTTTCAAAAGAGAAAACTGGAGAAAAACACTCCTGATTATATCCCTTTTGGCGCTTGCTGTGTGCCTCTTTCGCGCCAGGCTTGCACGATTAAAAAGATCAGCGTGAGGGTCATTAGGATCAGCCCGATGACCACGGCCTGGTGATAAGGTGGGTCAGGATAGTTGATCACCTGGGAGGTGAGGTCGGCAGGCTTGCTAGCAAAGAGATCGTACATGTTGACCACGCGCCAGAGACGGGAGTGCTGGAAGAGATCGTGGGCCAGGAGAAGCGCGCCGGTCAGCAACAGCCAGGCCTGGCCTGTCTTCGTGGGCTGGTGTGTCTGCAACCACTCTTCGAAATGCCAGCCAGCCAGAATCATCAGGAATACAAGGGAAACAATGAAGAAGCGCGAGGTGACGCGTTCGGAATCAAGCAAAGGTAGCGGCAGCAGGGTGATGACTTTATATACGATACCGATTGAAAGGAGGGTGATTACGAAGATAGGAACCAACAAGTGACGGAAAGCCCCGCCCTTGCGCCAGGTATGAACAATCCCGAACCAGATCAGGAAGGCCAGTCCCAGGACACCGAGGTAGGTATCTACCTCCCACCAACCGAGGAACTGCCAGGCCCAGGCCTGAGACTGCGCTGGCGGCTTGAGCACTACCAGCGCGGCCAGGAAATCCGCCAGGGTTGGAAAGCCGGAGATAAAGTCCACGCCGCCGCTGGAGAACTGCACCGCGGCTGGCAGAATGCGCAGGGCGCTTAGCAAGACACTGAACAACAGGGCGCGCAATACCAGGGGCAGGAACTCACGGCATGTTAAGCCGAAGGTGATCAGGAAGATGGAGTACCAGAGCGCGAAGTGGAATGCGCCCTGCAGGAACAATCCCAGGAAGGCCAGCGCCAACCACAAGGACCATTGCCAGCCCTGGCGCGCGCCGAATACCCAGCCAAGGCCGCGTTTGATCTGTCTCCAGAAGGGACCGGCCTCCAGAGGCATCCCTTTGATTTTCCCTGTCACCAGTTCCAACACCAGCAGTACCAGGAAGGGCGAGAAGAAGTACCCTACCCATTCCACATGTCCAACGGCAAGGTGGGCCGTGATGTGACCGTTGAAGTTGAACAGCAGGAACACAACGGTAAACGCCAGTGGGGATGGGAAGTAACGCTTTCGAAGCAGGAGAAGGCCGATGAAGCCCAGGGAGAAGAAGATCAAAACGTTTACCACTGTGAACGGCCCAATTTCTAGGAAACGCAACAGGTACTCCTGCGGGGAGAAGGGGGCGTTGGGCATGGCTAAGTAGCGCTCGGTACGTACGAAGCGGCATTGGTGTGCAGGGGCAATTGATTGGTCAGGGCCGCCGCACGCAGGAACGAGTAGAACGAACCGCTTTGTTTCCAGTCGTGCAGTTCGAAGGGAATCTGCCCCCAATGGAAGAAGAGGCACCAGTGCAGAATGCCTGCCAGGTAGAGAAGTGCGGTCCAGAGCCGAGATAGCCAACGTTCCCAGGGCAGGTGGGGAGGGTGAAGGAAGAAGGAGAGAAAGTCTGGCATAGTACCTCAACGGTAGAACGACTGTTGTGTTTGACAAATGAACGATAGATTTCTTGGGATTAGGAGGCGTGTCTTCTAGTTTCCGTGGAATGTCCGATTGCCTGCCAGCTATACAAGGTGCCGCATACAAGCGTGGCACTTCCCGTGGAATCAATCGAGATTATACTCGTGAAGGCCGCTAATCGTGTTAGAATATATGTGCTAAATTTGTGGTGATGGAGGTGGTTGAGTGCGACCTTTGCGCGCTTCCGAAATCGGCGCGTACCTGTTTTGTGCGCGCGCCTGGTGGTATCAATGTCAGGGCCTCGAATCCCAGAATCAGGGCGAATTGGCGGATGGTCTGATGGCCCATCGTCAACACGGGCAACGCCTCCTCCTGGCAGACCTGATGCGTACCCTGGCCTGGCTACTGTTGCTGGCGGCCCTGGTCTTGTTGACGGCCTATTGCGCTCTCGAATGGATGTAAAGGAATGCTTGCCCTGGTTTTCCTGCTTTTTTCGTGCGCTCTCCTCTTGCTCTGGCTGGCCGCGCGCCAGCGACGCCAGGCCGGCTTGCCTCGTGGACGCGTGATCTATACGGACACAGGCGCCTGGAACAGGCTGGAAAAACCACTCTATGACGCCTCGCTTGGCCTGACCGGCAAACCGGATTATCTGGTGGAAAAGGACGGGCGCATCATCCCTGTAGAAGTCAAGAGCGGCCGGACGCCCCCGATGCCTTACGACTCGCACGTTTTCCAACTGGCCGCGTATTGCCGATTGGTCGAGCGCACCTATCGCCAACGTCCGCCCTATGGGATTCTACACTACCCGGCGCGCGACTTTGCCATAGACTACACGCCCCAGCTGGAATCAGCCCTGCTCGATGTGCTGGCTGCCATGCGTCGCGACGAGGGTCGGCGCGAGGTCGCGCGCTCGCACGCGGAACCCCAGCGCTGCGCGCGTTGTGGCTTCCGTTCCATCTGCGAGGAGCGCCTGTAGATGGCCTGTCCAGTGTGCACGCAAATGTTGTCAGCAACACAACAGCGTCCCTGGTCCAATACGGAGTGGCAAGGTCTATCCTCTGACGAAAGTTGGTAACTCCCTACTCTGGGTAACCTTTGATAGCAGCACAGTTGAGTTTTGGTCTGTCTGGAGACATGCCATAGACTGGTCTGGTGCATTGTGGGGCAAATCTCCGACTTGCCAGTGCTCGCCAGTCAGAGATCTATCTATTCCCCACAAGTAGGGCAAATTGGCAATCCTTTGCCCCATCCCCCAAGTCGGAGAGGTGCGCCACAACCACTTCCCAGGCAGATGGCCTGGTCAAGGGAGACAATCTTTGCTTGGCCTGCGTTAGGACGGCAGTTCAACTGCCGTCCTAACGCCTGGCGCTGACAACTTTTGAGTGCACACGCCTGTCCATTAGTTGGCGTCCCGTTTTCCTTAAGCAGGTATAATTATCTCCAAATGGCAACTACCTACTCTGGGTAATTGTTGATAGCAGCACGGATGAGGTTTGGTCTGTCCGGAGACACGCCGAAGACTTGTCTGGCGCACTGTGAGGCAAATCTCCGATTTGCCGATGCTCGCAAGTCAGAGACTTGCGCCACAGGTAGGCAGTTACTCCAAATGGCCATTGCTCCATCAGCATGAAACTGTTGGCAAGATAAGATTGCCACTGTCGTCGAAGGCCCATCATAGCAGTTGTAAAGAAGGAACCTTATTCCGAATGACCTCCGTTCCTTTCCTTCCCCGTCGGATCGCGATCGCGGCCCATTCCCGTATGCCGGAGGCAGTGACAGGTGCCCGCCTCATGGCGGAGTACCTGGAGGCCCGTGCCTGTCAGACGATGGCGGGCACGATAGACGATTCGAACCTGCGATGCCGGGTGCAAGAGGGCGAATTCGAACTGCTTATTGCCGTAGGGGGCGATGGAACTGTACTGCGTGCCGGTCACCTCTGTGCGCCGGTCGGAGTACCGATCCTTGGCGTGAACATGGGACGGCTGGGCTTTCTGATTCAAGTTGGACAGGATTGGCCGCGCTACTTCGATCTGCTCCTGGCCGGCCAGACCTGGATGGAGGAACGCATGATGGTACGCGCCGAGTATGTGCGTTCCGAAACGACCCTGGGAACCTGGCATGCCTTGAACGAAGTCGTCGTTTGCCGAGGCGCGACGGTGCGACCGGTGCGGTTAGCGGCCAGCGTGGATGGGCATTTCCTGGCCGCCTATGTGGCCGATGGCCTGATTGCTTCCACCGCGACCGGCTCAACGGCCTACGCCCTGGCCGCTGGCGGGCCGATCTTGCCCCCCGAATTGCGCAATATCCTCCTTGTTCCCATTGCCCCGCACCTCTCCGTAGACCGAGCCGTTGTCCTTTCCGAAGGAACTACTGTCAGCATAACCGTCCATACGGGCGAGGCCGTGATTTCGGTGGACGGGCAGCCGCCGGTGCCGCTGACCAGCGGCGATCGCGTGGACGTGCGCGCCTCCGAATACGTCACCCGGCTGGTGCGTTTCGGTGACCCCAGTTATTTCTACCGCAACCTGACTGCCCATATGAATCAAAATCCCTCTGCCGAAGGCGCCCCCGAATGAGCGAACCCCTGTATTGCATCAATCACCCTTCCGTCGAGACGGTTTTGCGCTGCAAAGAGTGTGAACGTCCGATTTGCCCGAAATGCGCCGTCCGTACGCCGACCGGCTATCGCTGCCAGGATTGCGTTCGCCGACAGCAAAGGATTTTCCATACCGCTCGCTGGTACGATTATCCCGTTGCCTTTCTGGTGGCTACCCTCTTGTCCTTCCTGGCGGCGTTGCTTGTGGCCCTGATCGGAACGTTGGCGGGCTTCCTGGCCTGGGTAGTGCTCCTTTTGGCGGTACCTGTGGCGGGAGGGTTGATCGCCGAGGCGGTGCGATTTGCCGTTCGTAAGCATCGCGCCCGTTCGCTTTTCCTGACAGCCGCGGGCGGCGTTGTGTTCGGCGCGCTTCTCGCCGCGCTCTTGAATCTGATTACCTTAAATATATTCGGTCTCCTGTTTCAAGGCATCTACGTCTTCCTGGTTGCTCCGCTGGTGTATGGGCGCCTGGTAGGGATTCGCCTGACGAGGTAACGTGTTACGGGAACTTCGCATTCAGGACTTTGCGATCATTGACCACCTCGAATTGACGTTCGAGCGCGGCCTGGTCGTTTTTACAGGCGAGACGGGCGCGGGCAAGTCCATTATCCTCGACGCCCTCGACCTGTTACTCGGTGGCCGTGCCGATGTGACCCTCATTCGCGCCGAGGCCGACCTGGCACGGGTTGAGGCTACCTTCCATCTCGTTGGGCCGGAACGGGAGGCCGTACATGCCATTCTGCGCCGCGAGGACTTGCTCGACGACCAGGATTATCTTACCTTGAGCCGCGAGGTGCGACGCGAAGGCCGCAGCGTCGCGCGCGTCAATGGTGCGACAGTCCATCTGAGCCTGCTCAAGGAATTGGGAGAGGTGCTGGTGGATATTCATGGTCAGTCGGAGCACCTCTCTCTGCTCAATGTCCGTGCCCACCTGGGCCTGCTTGACCGTTACGCCGATGTGCAATCCTTGCTGAGCGAGTACCGCCAGACATACCAGACCTGGCAACGTGTGCGCCGGGAACTGGACGAACTCCGTCGGACCCAGCGCGATGCCGACCAGCGTACCGAGATGTTGACGTTTCAGGCGGAGGAGATCGAGGCCGCCCGTCTACGCCCTGGCGAGGACGAGGAACTACGGCAGGAGCGCGACCGCCTGGCGAACGCCGAGTCCCTGGCCGCGCTGGCGCAGCAGGCCCTGGCCGCGCTGGACGAGGGCACGCCCGATTCCCCCGCCGCTACCGATCTGCTTGGTCAGGCTAGCCAGGCCCTCCACAAACTGGCGCAAATTGATGCCTCCCAAACTGCCCTGGCCCAACAGGCAGCTCTCCTAGAAGAATCCCTGGCCGATCTGGCGCGCAGTCTGCGTGGCTATCTGGAAACCATCGAATACGACCCCAAGCGGCTGAATATTGTCGAGGAACGGCTTGACCTGCTCCACCGCCTGACACGCAAGTATGGGGGCACGATCGAGGCCGTGTTGGCCTACGCGGTGGAGGCGCGTCGGCAACTCGAGCATATCAGTAACGCGACCGAACGCATTGCTCAATTGGAGGCTGAGGAAGCGAATCTCCTGGCGCGTTTGAGCGCACAGGCCCAGGCGCTTTCGCAGCAACGTCGCCAGGCCGCCGAGAAACTCAGCCGCGCCATCGAAGCCGAACTGGACGATTTACGCATGGCCGCAGCCCGCTTTGCTGTGGATTTCCAGACGCGTCCTGACCCGAACGGCCTGCCTTTTCCGGATGGGGCGCGCGTCGCGTTCGACGAGAACGGCCTGGATAAGGTCGAATTCCTGATCGCTCCCAATCCTGGCGAGGGCCTGAAACCCCTAGCCAGGATCGCCTCTGGCGGCGAGACCTCGCGCCTGATGCTTGGCCTGAAGAACGTCCTGGCGCGCGCCGACGAGGTGCCGACTCTGATCTTCGATGAGATTGATCAAGGTATTGGTGGACGCGTCGGCGCGACGGTTGGCGAAAAACTCTGGCTATTGAGCCGCCAGCATCAGGTATTGGTCGTGACCCACTTGCCGCAACTGGCGGCCTTCGGCGATCAGCATTTTCAGGTGCAAAAGCAGGTAGAGGAGGGGCGCACGTTGACGCGCGTGACGCCGCTGAGTGGCGAAGCACGTACTTTGGAACTGGCTCAGATGTTGGGCGAGGTGAGCGAAGGCACCTTGCGATCGGCTTACGATCTTTTGCAAAGCGCCCAGTCGTTCAAAGCAGTGCGGCAGTAGGATGCTGTGCGTTGGATTTACCTTTCCCCCCATTTCGACGATGCCGTACTCTCCTGTGGGGGGCTGATGTGGGAGCAGCGGCAGCGCGGCGAGGAAGTGTTTCTATGGACGATCTTCGCGGCGCGACCGGAATCTCCCCTTTCTCCGTTTGCCCAGGCCACGCATACGATGTGGGGGTTTGCGCCTCAGGACGATGTGGTAGGCGCCCGCCGCGCCGAGGATGAGCGCGCTGCCCGTCGGTTAGGCGTCCGGGTGCGTCGTTTCCCGTTCCTGGATTGCATTTACCGCCTGACGCCCGACGGGGAACCTCTCTATCCGCAAAGTGTGTTCGTACCTCCCCACCCTCTGGAGGAAGAACTGCCGCGCCGTATTGCCGACTGCCTGGCCCGCTACCTGACTCCACGGGACTGCCTGGTCTGCCCTCTCACCCTGGGCGGGCACGTGGACCACGTGCTGACGCGCCGCGCCGCGGAACAACTCAACTTTCCACGCCGGTACTACGCCGATTTCCCCTATGTGGTTCAGGCGCCTCAGGATTTATCCGAGGCCGTCGCGGCATTCGAAAGCGACCTCTTCCCGATCGCGGAGGAGGCTCTGCGTGCCTGGTGGCGCGGGATCGAGGCCTATGCTTCCCAGTTGGGTTCTGTGTTCAAGGGCGAGGGCACCCTGGAGCAGGCGTTACGTTCCTATTGGCTGGTCGAGCGGGGCCTTCGTCTTTGGCGAGAGGCGGCGTATAATTAGGGAGCAATGGCTGTAGTGGCGACGAGTGTATCTCCAGATGCTCCCCAACTGCGTCCGCTCAACATCTGGCATGACCTGCCGGAGGTAGCCGATCTGGTAGAGCAATGCTTTGGGTCGGTGATGGACGCTGAGGGGCGCGAACATCTCCAGCGGATGCGTGAGGTAGCCCGCGACCGCGGCTTTTTACGTTGGGCCAGCCGGGCGGTCGAAACGGTTTCTCTGCCGCTTGCGGGTTGTGTCTGGGAGGAGAACGGCGAAATCGTTGGCAACGTCAGCGTCATTCCCTACCGCTATCGCGGGCAGCGCATTTACCTGCTGGCGAACATTGCTGTGCGGGAAGATTTCCGCCGACGAGGTATCGGACGCGCCCTGACTCTGGCCGGCGTCCGTCTGGCCTGTCAACGCCGGGCCGATGCCATCTGGTTGCAGGTTCGCGCGGACAATGCTGGCGCGATGGCGCTCTATGAGTCACTCGGCTTTCGTGAGCGCGCCCGGCGCACGCTCTGGCAGGCTACGCCCGATCGTCAGGCCTGTACCGACGGCCTGGGGGTGACGATCGCGCCGCGGGCCGGCCACTTGTGGCGTAAACAGGAGCAATGGTTGCGCCAGCTATATCCGGAGACGCTGGCCTGGTATCCCAATCAGGGGTTACCCTGGACATCCCTGGGGGCGGGTCTTGGGCCGGCGTTGTATCGCTTCTGGCTCGGCACGGAGACGCGGCAATGGGCGGGGTATGTGGATAAGCAGTTCGTCGCCGCGCTGGCCTGGCAGGCGGACTATGGTCGTCGCGATCGCCTGTGGGCGGCCATTCCCCCTGAGGGCGGGGAGCGCGCTCTGACGGCGTTGCTTTTGCATGCACGCCGCAACCTGACCTGGCGGCGGTCTCTGGCCCTCGACTTTCCCGCCGATCGCGCCGTGGAAGCCATTCAAGCCGCCGGTTTTCAGGCCCTTCGAACTTTGCTCTGGATGCAATGGGAAGCAACTTCCGCGGCCGAGATGCGTATGTTATAAGGAGGTAAACCATGAAACTCTTGATTCGTTGGGGTATCAACGCGGTGGCGCTCTGGGCTGCCGTGGCTATTCTTCCTACCGTGGATTACCGGGGCGATTGGGTCGGGCTGGTGTTCCTGGCGCTTATCTTTGGTATTGTCAATGCCCTGTTTCGCCCCATCTTGAAATTCCTGACCTGCCCGTTGATTCTGATGACGCTAGGGTTGTTCACTCTAGTCATCAATACGGCCCTGCTCCTGCTGGCGAACTGGCTGGGCAGCATGGTCGGCTACGCGTTGACGATTTCCGAGCCGGTTTTCTGGAATGCTCTTCTGGCATCGTTGATCATCAGTGTCGTGAGCGTGTTGCTGAGCCTGATCCTGAAGGATGAACTGGAAGGGCGCCGGCCTGTTCGACGGCGCTGATGGAGAGAGGTAACGATTCGACGGGCGAAGAGCAAAGAGCAAGAATGCCGCCTTGTCGCTCGTTCAGGGCGGTGATATAATCGGCGCTGTCTCAGCACGGTGCCCATAGTTCAATTGGCGGAACGTCTGACTGTGGATCAGAAGGATGTGGGTTCGAGACCCACTGGGCACCCTGGAAGAACCAGTAGCGGAGAAATTAACTTCTCCGCTACTCGCTTTTCTCTGGTAGTCGTTCCGTAAACCGGCGAAGCGCCTTATCCCTTCAAGGCGCCTGCCAGCAGGCCGCGCAGGAAGTAGCGTCCTAGAAAGATGTAGACCAGCAAGGTCGGCAGGGCGGTGATGAGGGCGCCGGCCATCTGCACGTTCCAGGCAATCACCTGGCTACCAGCCATGTTATTCAGGGCTACGGTAATCGGCCAGTGTTCCGGACTGGTCAACACGACGGCAAAGAGAAAATCGTTCCAGATGGAAGTGAATTGCCAGATCAGAACGACCACGAAGCTGGGGATGGAAATCGGCAGGAAAATATAGAAATAGGTGTTCAACACGTTCGCGCCGTCAATCCTGGCCGCCTCGACCAGTTCTTTTGGCACGCTGGTATAGTACGTATGGAACATCAACGTGGTAATGGGGATACCGTAGATCACATGGGTCAGGATCAGCCCCGGCAGGGTCCCATACAGCCCAATATCCCGCATGAACTCGACCAGGGGTATCAGGACGCTTTGGTAAGGGATGAACATTCCGAACAACAAGAGAGGGAAGATCAGGTTGGCGCCCCGAATCGGCCAGCGCGCCAGGACAAAGCCATTGATGGAACCCAGAAAAGAGGAGACGATCGCGGCGGGAACGACCATGTTGAGGCTGTTCCACAGGTGGGGTGCCAGTTTCCGATAGGCCTCCAGATAGTTGTCGAAGTGAATCCCGCGCGGCAGAAGCCACATGGTCTTCAGGCTGACTTCGTCGAACGCTTTAAAGCCTGTGACCAGCATGACATACATAGGGATCAAGTAGAAGACCGTCATGAAGAGCAACGGCAGATACAGAAGGTAACGCGCCTTGAGGGGCAAACGGCGAAGACGTCGGATTCTCATACTTCCGCCTTATGGACCAGGGTATAGCGGATGTAGGGGACAACCAGGAGAGATACCACCAGCAACAGCAGGATGGCAATGGCCGCCCCGCGCCCAAAGAAGTAACCGTCGAAGGTGATTTGCCACATGTAGATAGCAGGCACATCCAGCGGTAATTGTTTGCCGGCCACAGCAATGATGAGATCGAAAACTTTCAAGGAGATGTGCCCTAGCACGACCAGGGCGCTCAAGGTGACCGGGGCCAGAAGCGGCAGGACGACATAGCGATAGATTTGGATTTCCGAGGCACCGTCTACCCGCGCCGCCTCGCGCAGCTCCTCAGAGATCGCACGCAGACCGGCCAGGTACAGCGCCATCGTGTAACCGGACATTTGCCAGATAGCCGCCAGGGCGATCGCCGCGATTCCCCAGGTAGGGGTGGTGTGCCAGCGATTGATCAGGAAATCCAGGCCGAGCAAGTCGAACAGTTGATTCAGGCCGCTGATGCGGCTGCCGGTTGCCGGGTTCATCAACCACCGCCACACAACGCCGGTCACGATAAAGGAAATTGCCATAGGGAAGATGAATAAATTGCGGAAAAAGTTCTCGCCGGGCAGATTCTGGTCAAGGAAGATAGCCAGCAGGAGGCCCAGCAAGAGCGAGCCCCCTACGAACACTACGGTGAAAATGACCGTGTTGCGGATGTCAATGTGGAAACGAGGGTCAGAAAACAGTTCGAGGTAATTTTTCAATCCCACCCAGGTATAGTCAGGCAACAGGCCTTTCCATTGACTAAACGAGACGCGCGTAGTCCAGGCAATAAAGCCATAGACGAAGATCAGCACAGCCAGGATCGAAGGCGTGACCAGAGCCACTGCCGCAAAATCAACACGTTTGAGCCAACGCGCCATCTAGCACCTCAGAGAAGTCAAGTCATAGAAAAAGGCGGGGGAACGTTCCGGCAAGGTGGGAACATCCCCCCGCCCGGCCACGAAAGGAAGGCCCTTACTGGCAAGGCCCTGAACTCTTGCAGGCCGCCACCAGCGCGGATTGGAAAGTATCCACGTTCTGGTCGGCGAGGAAGATACCGAGCGCGTTGTTGATTTCGGTCTTCCAGGAGTCATTGGCGACCACGCCATGAGTCAGAGAGCCGACCACGATGTCCTTGGCCCAATCATCCATGGCGGACTGCAGGTACTCGCCGAAGAGCGATTTATCGCAGTCCGTGCGGGCGCAAATGGAGCCTTTGATGGGGTTGAAGGCTTCCTGTCCTTCCTTCGAACCGGCCACCTTCAACCAGGCCAGGGCGGCCTCAGGATGCGGGGGATTGACGGGCAGGACGAACGAGTCGGAGAGGAACTGGAAGACGCCCACGGTGCCCGGCACCGGTGCCCAGCCATAATCCACCTTGGGGGTTTTGCCCAGGCTGCGGAAGAAGCCTTCGGCCCAGTCGCCCATGACGTTGAAGGCCGCATCGCCGTCCACAACCAGTTGGGCGGCATCCTGCCAGGCCAGCGAGGCGGCATCGGCGTTCGTATAGGAGAGCACCTTCTTGTAGTTCTCAATGGCCTGCTTCACCTCCGGGCTGCCCCAGTCCGTGGTGCCGTTCCAGAGGCCATTATACTTCTCCACGCCCAGTGAGCCAAGCAAGACCGTCTCGAACAGGTGCATGGCCGTCCATTGCTCGCCCATGGCCAGCGGCGTGATGCCGGCGGCTTGCAGTTTGTCCATGGCCGCAAACCACTCGTCTATCGTCGTGGGAACCGCAATGCCGTTATCGGCCAGAATCTTGGGGTTGTACCAGAGCACATTGGCGCGGTGAATGTTGACCGGCACCGAGTAAATGTTGCCGTTCTCCGAGATGAGCGGGATGAGGGTTTCCGGCATGACCTGCAACCAGCCTTCCGACTGGTAGAGGTCGTTGAGCGGTTGCAACTGGTTGGCCTTGACGTAGGTGCCGATTAGCTCTTGACCGGCGTGACCCTGCCAGGAATCGGGCGGGTTGTTGGCTTGCAGGCGTGTTGCCAACACGGCGCGCGCGTTGGTACCGGCCCCGCCCGCCACCGCGGCATTGATGAACTCGATAGCGGGATACTTGGCCTTAAAGACCTGAATCATGGCCTCCAGGCCCTCCGCCTCGCCACCGGCTGTCCACCAGGAGAAGACTTCGACCTGTTGCTTGGTCGGTTGCTCCGGGGGTGGCGCCTGGGTCGGAGCCTCCGTGGCCGGCGGCTGGGTGGGAGCCTCCGTGGCCGGCGGCTTGGGAGCGCCACAGGCAGTCAAAAGAACTGCCAGCAGCACTACCGCGCTGAGGAGCGTTACAGAGACTTTCTTGAGGGACATCTTTTTCTCCTTTCCTGAACTTGAGATACGGATAAAGCACTCCTGACTCCCGAGAGTGCGGTTACAATACAGTATAGCGAGCGCCCTCTCGGCTTACAATTACTAGACGGACATGGAATGGACACGGAACGGACATGAATCAGGATGACTTTACTAGCCTGTTCAAGGACTTGCTCCTGCGCCTGTATGATCTTACCGCCATTGAGACCCATCCTCTGACGGCGCACTTCCTTCTGCCTGCCGAGAGCAAAGTGCCGCGCGCCGAAGCGGTCCAGCGTTTGATTACCGAGGAAATTGAACGTCTACGTCCGAAAGGAGAGGTGATTCTGACCTCTCCGGAGTGGCGACCTTATCTGATTCTGCGGCGACGCTATGTGGACGGGGAAAATCCGACTGCCATCGCGGCGGCCTTGTGTATCGGCGAGCGCCAATTCCGACGCGATCACAGCCGCGCCCTGCGAGCACTGAGCGTTCGCATCTGGGAACGTTACTTCGCCCATGCTGGAGCGGAAGTGACCGCCGCGACCAGCGACGAATGGCAGCTGTTCGAACCGCAGGCCGAGACCCTGGATTTGAACGAGATTGTGCGCGGCGTCGGTGCGTTACTGGCTCGCCGCCTGGAAATCGAGGGCGTTCGTCTGGAGATTCTCTTCGCCCCCCAATCCCTCTCGATCGTAGCCGATCGCACCCTGCTGCGCCAGGTTATCCTGAGCCTGCTCAACTATGCTCTACACTTGCGCAAAGGGGAGGTACTGCGTCTGATGGTGCTTGCTACTCCAAATCCTGCCTTGACCATTTCTTTTCCTTTAGAGAAGGGGTGGCACAGTCTACATGAGACGGAACGCGATCTCATCGAGTTTGTGCACCGTACGGCCGCGCGCTTGCCGGCGCGCCTGGAAGAACATTTCCCCACCACCCCAGACGAGCCAGAAGCGACGCTCACCTTGCATTTTGGCGCCTCCCCACCGCCGACGATTCTGGTGGTAGACGATCAGCCGGCCGCACAAAAAATGTATCAGCGCTACCTTTCCCAAACTGGGTTGAAAGTCGTTGGTTTGACCGATCCGGAGCAGACGTTGGCCCTGGCTCGGCAACTTCAGCCCGCGGCAATCATCCTGGACGTGATGATGCCCCATATTGACGGTTGGGAGATTCTGCAGGCGTTGCAACTCGAGCCACAAACTCGCCACATTCCGGTGTTGATCTGTTCGGCTTGGGGGGATGCCGATCTGGCGCTTTCCCTGGGTGCGGCGGCTTTTCTAAAAAAGCCGCTGGTACAAAAAGATTTACTGGCTGTCTTGGCTCGTTTCCGTCTCCTGGAGGCGTAAAGCGTATGCGTTGGTTAGAAACCGTGGCGCGCGGCGATCCAGAGATGCAGGACCTCATGCGCGACAACGCCCGCACACTGGTATATACCGTGGCGGGCCTGTATTTCATTGTCCATGTCGTTGGTACGGTGGGTTTTCCTCACATTTTCAGCCCCAGTCTCTGGCTGCTCTCCATCTCCATGACGCTGTTGGTCATGTTGACGTTGCACTTGCTGAAGCGACACTATTTCCTGTCGCAGATCATCTGGTTACTGGGCCTGGGTGCTGTGATCAGTGCAGGGTACCATCTCTACGAGGCACCGCAAGTCTTGTTGTTGTGGACTGTCTTGCCCTTGATTGCGGTGGCTACCCTGGGCGTACCGGTCACGGTGGTCTGCGTGATCGGGATCTTGCTTGTCGTCGGGGCACTCTTGCGTCTTGGCAGCGTGCCTCCCACCTATGGCATAACTATCGCTTTGGGCAGTATCTTCCTGGCCATTGTGGGGTGGAGCGCCCTGGGGCGTTTGCTGAACGCTCTGGATACCGCCTCCTACCATTATCACCAGGCCCAGCGCCTGCTCGAAGAAACCCGCAACCATCGCGCCGAGATTAGCCGCATTCTGAAAGATCGCGATCAGGCCAATTACCAATTGGAACAGGCCAACAAAATGCTGGCTTTTGCGCGTGCCCAAGCCGAAGAGGCGCGCGAGAACCGCAATCGCTTTGTCATGGCGGTCAGTCACGAACTCCGCAGTCCACTGAATTTCATCATTGGCTTCAGCGACTTGATGGTCAACGCTCCCCAGACCTATGCTCCCCTGGAGCAGTGGCCACCTGGTCTCTACGATGACATTCAGGAAATCTATGCCTCGAGCCGTCATCTGCTGCGTCTCATCAACGACATCCTTGATATGGGGAAAATCGAGGCTGGCCAGATGACGCTCTATCGAGAACGCGCCCACCTGACACAGGTGATCGAGGAAGTGCGTGCCATGCTGGCGCGTGCGTTCGAGCAGAAGGGCATCGAATTGCGCATCGAAGTACCACCTGATTTGCCGCCAGTTTTCATAGATACCACCCGCATCCGGCAGGTGCTGTTGAATCTGCTGAACAACGGCTTGCGTTTTACCGATCAGGGGTATGTTGCCTTGCGCGTCGAACAGCAAGGCGATTCTCTGCTCATCAGTGTGCGCGATACGGGCACCGGCATCGCCCCACAGGATTTACCCAAGGTGTTCCAGGAATTCCGACAGGTGGGTGAGGAAAACTGGCGTCGTCGCGCCGGCAGCGGACTTGGCCTGCATATCAGTCGCCAATTCGTTGAACTTCACGGTGGCACGATGGGCGTGGAAAGTAAACCTGGCGAGGGCACTCTGTTCTACTTTACCCTTCCTCTCGTATCAACCCATTACGAACTACCGCCATCCACGCAGACCGCGCCGCCTGTGCACCCCCAGCCGCCTGTCTTGCTCCTCTCCCCCGATCCGGAAGATCGGAACGTTATACAGCATTTGCTGGACGAGTACCGTTTGCATGTTGTCACCTCCAGCGAGGAAGCTCTGCACAAAACGCGCGAGTTGTTCCCACGCGCCATTCTGCTTTCTGACGATGCGCCACCTTTGCCATTCGGTCAACTGCCCTACGACTTACCCGTGATTCGTTTTGCCCTGCCGCGCCCCTTTCTGCAAAACCAGATTCATGCTTACCTGGTTAAACCTCTGGGTCGTCAGAAACTGTTACAGACGTTGCACAGCCTGGACAAACCCGATGCGCGCCTGCTGATCGTGGACGACGACCCGGCCATGATTCGCTTTATCCAACAGGCCTGCCTAACCGAGAGGCAAGCCCGTTATACCCTCTTCAGTGCCTTCTCAGCTGCTCAAGCCGATGATATCCTTGCCCGTCAGCCCATGGACGCGATCCTGCTCGATCTGGAGCTGCCGGATAGGCATGGCATTGAGTGGTTGAAAACACTGTGCGCCCGGCCGGCCCTGGCCGACCTCCCCGTCATCGTCATCTCGGCTCAGGATGCCCCAACCGGTCTGTTGCCCTCTGGTCACCCTGCGCTAGAAATTTTCCTGCGCCGTTCACTCCAACCGCATGTCTTGGGTGATTTTATCAAGACTGCTCTGGAAAAATTGCCGCCGCAATATCCGTGAAACCTATGGGCCGGCAGGGGTGTGAACAGGCAGAACGTCGGCGGCAGGCTCATAGACCTCCAGATCCGAGAACACGACCACCAGCGAAGTCTCGCTGGCAGAAAGGGCAAATAATCCCACCTGGCCGGAACGGAAGAGGGTATCTCGCACGGCAAACTGGAAATGGTCGTTGAGGAAGAAACGCATGTCCGCTCCCACAGCCCACACGCCCAGCTTGACCTCGCCCAGTGCTCCTGGCGGCACATCGCCGCTCGTCTGCCACTCATTTAGGGGGGTAATTTGCCCGCCTCGGGCGCGTTCCAGCCGTACCTGCCCCTGGCAATTGAGAATATAGCGGTAGTAATCCCCGGCGCTCGCGGCCCGGAAGAGCAGGCCATAAGCATCCTTTTGACGGCACAGGTTCAGGCGAACAACGACCTGTGCGTAGAAATCGGTCACCACCGGCTCGGTGCGCAGGAGCAAACCGTACAACTGCTCGCGGTCCAGGGAGAGAATCAAGCGATTGCTCTCGAAAACCGCCTGCGCGGCCGGAGGCAAGATCGCCGTCCATAGCGTCGGACGCTCGAAGTCCTCGCGGAAAATCAGGCCACTCAGAGTCGGGGAGATTTCCGAGGTGGGCGTAGGGAGGAGAAGAGGGGTTGGGGTGCGGGTCGGCGGGAACCAGACTATCGTTGGCGTAGCCGTTGCAGTGACGACTGGCGTGCCGGTTAACGCCCCAGGCTCAACCAAACCACCACAAGCCGTCGTCAGAGCCAACCCCACCAGCATATGCCCCAGGTGAACACGCCGCATATCCTAACCATACCACAAAACACGCCGAGCACACCTTGCAAGAGGGTTGAAGTTTCACCACTGGTCTCGGGTACGCCACACGTCCAAAAAAGTAGTGAGTTTTGTCGCTGTTTTTGCCTCTATATGTCTGACAATAAATGTTGTAGAATGGAGGCGGTGGTAAGGAGCCACAGCACGAAGGAGAGATAGTATGGCGGAAACCTCCATCCTGATTACTGGTGCGTGTGGGGAAATTGGACAAGCTCTTGTGCAGACGTTGGCGGCGCAGGGCAACAACCGCATTGTGACGGTTGACCTGCTCCCCCTGCCGGAGAACCTTCGCCCTCTCTCGGCGGAGCACTTCCAGGGCGATCTGGTCAATAAAGTCAAAATCTTCTACGACTATGATTTTGACCTCATTTTCCACCTGGCCGCCTCGCTCTCCTCGAAAGCGGAAGTGGCGACCGAGGAGGCGCACCGCATCAATGTCGAAGGGACCATGCAACTGTTGATGCTGGCCGCCTACAAGTCTGAGAAACGCGCTCGCCCTGTAAAATTCCTCTTCCCCAGTTCCATTGCCGTCTATGGTTTGCCGGACCTGGTAACCAAACAATCCGTGCAGAAGGTCAAGGAGGAGGAATGGAACTCGCCTCACACCATGTACGGCTGCAACAAACTATACTGTGAAAAACTAGGGATATACTACAGCCGTTACTACGGCCAACGCCACCTGGATCCTCAACCGCCTGCCATGCTCGATTTTCGCGCCCTGCGTTTTCCGGGCTTGATCAGTGCGTTTACCCTGCCTTCCGGCGGAACGAGCGATTATGGGCCCGAAATGCTCCACCATGCCGCGCAGGGCAAGCCGTATGCCTGCTTTGTGCGTCCTGATAGCCGTCTTCCCTTCATGGCCATGCCGGATGCGATTCGGGCGTTGATGCAACTGGCGGCCGCGCCGCGCGAGGCGCTTGGTCATTCCGTGTACAACGTGACTAGTTTCAGCCTGACAGCGGAGGAGTTTCGCGCCCGTGCCTTGCGTGCCTTTCCGGGCGCCGAGATCACCTTCGAACCGCAACCTCGTCGCCAGGGTATCGTGGATTCCTGGCCGGCCGACGTGGACGATTCACTGGCGCGCGCGGAATGGGGCTGGCAGCCGGAGTACGACGTAGAACGCTTCTTCAGCGAGTACCTCCTCCCCAATGTCCGCGCCCGTTACGGCTGGGGCAATGGCCGGGCGCGCACGCACGAGTGAGGTGCGTACGCGGCATTACAAGGCAATGAGCTGTTCTCGCTCCGAGCCGACGGAGATGAATCGCAAGGGCGCTCCCACCAGAGCACGGACACGCTCCAGATAGTCGCGGGCCGCAGCCGGCAAATCCTGCCAGCGGCGTATGCCCGAAATGTCTTCCTGCCAGCCGGGCAACTCTTCGTAGACTGGCTCGAACGAGGCCAGGTCCGTCGCACCGCTAGGCAATTCCGTCCACACCTCACCGGCTCGGCGGTAGGCAGTACAAATTTTCACCGTTTCCAGCCCCGAAAGAATGTCCAATTTGGTGACGACGAATTCCGTCAGACCATTGAGACGCGCCGAATAGCGCAGCAAGACCCCATCCAGCCAGCCGACGCGCCGCGGCCGACCGGTCGTTGTGCCGTATTCATCCCAGGGGTTGGCGCCCGTGCCGCGCAACCGCAGGGCCAGATCGTCGAAGACCTCAGTGGGGAACGGGCCGCCGCCCACGCGCGTCTGGAACACCTTGACCACGCCGGTCACACGGGCATCGCGCGCGGCCGTCAGCCCCAGACCCAGGCCGGTCAACGCGCCGGCGGCCGTAGTCGTGGACGAGGTCACGAACGGATAGGTGCCAAAGTCCAGGTCGAGCAACGTCCCCTGTGCGCCTTCGGCAAGGACCGTCTTGCCTTCCTGCAAGGCGCGATACAACTCCGCCGAAGTATCGCACACGTACTCACGCAAACGCGCCGACCAGAGATAGGCCTCCTCCACGATCGCGGCCGTATCCAACCTGGCCGCGCCAAGAGCTTCCAGCGTGCGGTTGGCTTCTTCGGTGCGTGCCTCCACGCGCGCGGCGAAATCCTCCCGTAACAGATCGGCCATCCGCAATCCCTGCCGGCTGGCTTTATCGGTATAGGCAGGGCCGATACCGCGTCCGGTCGTGCCAATGCTACCCTTGCCGCGTGCGGCTTCCAGCGCCCGGTCGAGCGCCTGATGTGCTGGCGTGACCAGATGAGCCGCGTAAGAGATATGAATGCGCCGTGGGCTGATCTCTACCCCAGCCTGACTTAAACGCTCCATTTCCTCCAGCAAAGTACGCGGGTTGATGACCATACCATTACCAAGAATGGCAGTCACGCGTCCATGAAGAACGCCGGAAGGAATCAGGTGCAATTTAAAAATCTGTCCGCCGAGCGTCACAGTGTGGCCGGCATTATCGCCACCGTTGTAGCGAGCGGCGTAATCGGCGTGGGCCGCGAACCAATCCACAAAACGTCCTTTGCCTTCGTCCCCCCACTGTGCACCAACGATAATGTGAAGAGGCATACCTCACTCCTTTTCCGATAAAATCGCGGCTACATTATAACAGAAGCACGCTATCGTCCGGCGTTTTGGGTATCTGTTTCCGGTAATTCCGTGCACCCTGCACACCTTCCGGTATCGGACTGGTGATTACCCACCACGACTCGGTAACTGCCTGCCGATGGTACAAGTCTCCAACTAGCGATTGTCCACAACTCGTTCAGTTGGCCGGGCTTTGGATTGATAAGAAACTTGCTCTGGAATGATTTGAGAGGAGCGGCTATTCCAGCCGTTAGGACGGCAGTTCAACTGCCGTCCTAACAGGCAGGTTCTGCTGAAAATTGGCCCCCCAAATCTGCCACTGGCAAAGGTGGATTCTGCCCGAACATGAGGGATGAACAACATGTATCAACCACCAATATCAGAGGATGGCAGTAAACTGGTATACTTATACATCATGCGTCGCTTACCTGTGTCTACCCGCCGCTTGATTCTGGCTGGCATCATTTTGGCAACCCTGCCTTGCTACTGTTTGGGCTTCCTGGTGGCGGAACGCGCCCCACAGCCAGCCACGGCGACCACAACGCCAACCGAGACAGCGACTCCTACTTCAACGGCCTTGCCATCCCCGACCGAGACCTGGACGCCCTCCGTAACGCCCAGCAGTATCCCTTCCCCTACCCCTACCGCAACCCTTACTCCCACCCCGACTTTCACGCCATCCCCGACGGCCACGCCTTGGCCTACCAATACCCCGCTTCCAACGGCCACGCCTTGGCCCACCAATACCCCACTTCCGACGGATACGCCTTGGCCCACCAATACCCCACTTCCAACGGATACGCCGTTCCCGACGAGCACCCCTTCGGCTACGGATACGCCGTTCCCCACGCCAACCTTCACCGAAACGCTACCCTCACCCTGATTACGGCGGTTTTGGTGCGATTCCAGGCCGGAAACGCGGTGCTAGCGCAGGGCGGAGAGCACCATCGAGACCACCACGATCATAACCAGGACGATTACGACTGCGGTATACACGCGCTGCTGAGGCGCGGAGCGGATACCGGCTTTTTTTCTTCCCCAACTGGGACATGCGTTTATCCTTTCCCATAGAGTTGCAGGACGCGTTGCAGCGTCGCTTCGAGTTCCTCAATGGCCAGCGGTTTGGTCAGATAGGCGTCGGCGCCCATCTTCAGGGCGGCATCCACCATGAGGTCGGCGGCCTCGCTGGTCAGCATAATGACGGGAAGGTGACGAAAGTCGGCACGTTGACGCAAGAATTCCAGCAGGTCGAGGCCGCTCACGGTCGGCATTTGAATATCTAATAACAGGACATCCGGCCGTTGACCGCTCAACAGAGTCCTGGCTGCCGAAGGGGCGTCCAAGAAAATGCGTGTCTCGAAGCCAAGCAGTTTCAACATCAATTGCACGGCATTGCCCATATCGGAGTCGTCGTCCACGATCCAGGCAGTTTTCATGGAGTCTCCTCCAGATGTGAGCGAATGTTTTCGGCCACTGCTCGGCTGATGCCAGGCACGGAGGTCAGTTCTTCGAGCGAGGCGGCCTTGATCTTATCGAGCGATCCAAAGTGCTGCAGGAGGGCCCGACGGCGCGCCGGACCGATGCCGGGGATGGAATCGAGCAGGGAAGTCAGACTCTGGCGCGAGCGGCGGACGCGGTGGGCAGTAATGGCGAAGCGGTGGGCTTCGTCGCGGATGCGCTGGAGCAGATACAGGCCCTGGGAACGGCGTGGCAGGATGAGCGGTTGGGAACGCTGTAACAGGAAGATTTCCTCGTCTTGCTTGGCCAATCCAGCCACCGCGATTTGCTCTAACAGACCGAACTGTTCCAGGACATGGGCGGCGCGTCCCAATTGACCCTTTCCGCCGTCTACGATGAGTAAATCGGGCAGATGGGCGAAGGCCGGGTCTACCTTTGTGCCGGGCTGTTGTGCCAGTTGCTGAGCCGCCTGCCAACGTTTGAAGCGGCGCGTCAGCACCTCCTCCAGCGAGGCAAAATCGTCGGGTCCGCGAACCGATTGAATGTTGAAACGTCGGTAGAGTTTCTTTTCCGGCACACCCTGCACGAAGACCACCATGGAACCAACCGAGGCTGTTCCCTGGGTGTTCGAGATGTCATAACACTCGATTCGATTGGGCGGTGTGGCCAGGCCAAACGCCTGTTGCAATTCGGCCAGGGCTTGCTCCTGACGGTGGGTGTCGTTTTGCCAGCGGGCGCGCAGGGCCTGCAAGGTTTCGGTTGCGTTCTCGACAGCCATTGCCACCAGTTCCTGAGGTTGACCCTGGCGCGGGATGAGAATCTCGACTTTTTCGCCGCCGCGCCTGGTCCGTAGCCATTGCTGGATGATCCGCCCCTCCTCGATTTCCTGGGGCAGGATCAACTGTGAGGGGACGCTCGCCGCGGCCGTGTAAAACTGTTTAATGAACTGTGCCAGGACTTCCGCATCGGGGGTATCCTCAGCGCCTTCCAGGACGAAATACTCACGGCCGATGAGTTTGCCGCCGCGAATGAAAAAGACCTGGACACAGGTATCGCCATCGGCGCGCGCCAGGGCGAGTACATCAGAATCGAGATAATCGGGCGAGAAGATAACCTTTTGGCGTTCCACGATGCTTTGCAGGGCTTTGATCTTATCGCGTAGCGCGGCGGCGCGTTCGAATTGTAACTGGTCGGCGGCTTGTTCCATCTCGCGTTGGACCCGGGCGAGCACCGGCTCGGTGTGACCGCTCAGGAAGGCCTCCAGATCCGCGATCATCTGACGGTACTCGCGTTGCGTGACCGCGCCGATGCACGGCGCCAGGCAGAGTTTGATATCGTAGTACAGGCAGGCGCGCGCATCGCGTCCGGTGATTTCGCGGTTGCAGGTCAGGTAGGGGAAGACGCGTCGGAGCACATCCAACGTCTGGTGGACGGCCCAGGCGGAGGTATAGGGACCGAAGTAACGTGCGCCGTCGTTCTGCATCTGGCGCGTGATGGTCACTTTGGGGAAGGGGTCGTTCCAGTGGATTTTGATGTAGGGGTATTGCTTGTCATCCTTGAGCCGCACGTTGTAGTGTGGGCGGTGTTGTTTGATGAGGTTCATCTCGAGGATGAGGGCCTCGAGTTCCGAATCGACCACGATCCACTCGATGTCGGCAATCTCGCGTACCAGACGGCGCGTCTTCGCGTCCTGGCCCCGCTTGGCGTGGAAGTAGGAACGGACACGGTTACGCAGGTTGACCGCTTTGCCCACATAGAGGATGCGCCCTGCAGCATCCTTCATCAGGTAACAACCAGGGCGATCGGGCAGGGTATTCAGCACACTTTGCAAGTGAGCAGAGATCTCTTGCTTCTTCATGACCAGCGACCTCGTCCATGCCTGGACGCGCACAATGATAGCACAAAACGCACTGGCCGCGCGACTACCTTGACCAAGAAAGGTTATTGCTTGCCAGCAGAGTATTTAAAAGCAACCGGGCACATGGCCGGCTGTAAACTGCTGTCATGCGCCCGGAAGTAAGGGAGTGCTATCCAGCGGAGAAATCACCACTTTGGACTGCGTCCGCGCGGGGCCTTCTCTCGTTCGTGACCGCGTCCCTTGCCTGGCGGTGTCCGGGTACCCTGCGGGCGGCCATGGCCTTTCTCGCCGGGCTGAGGCGTACCAACGGAAGGAGTCTCTTGGGAAGCGCGTACTCGATCGCGGTCGCGGTCCCGAATCCGATCTCGCAAGTGATCCGGCAAGCCGTCGCCATCGCGATCTCCAGGAGGAGTGGCATCTTTGGGGCGACCAATGACGCCCAGACCGTGCCAAACTTCTCCCCAACCCTGGCCGTTACGCCGTGCTTCCAACAGGGCATTGGGATCAACACCTTCCATGACGCGTGCGGTATGTAAGGCCAGGGCAATCTCGCCCCATCCAAATCCCTGACAGAAGTACTGCTGTATCTGTTGGTAATCCACACCGTAGCGCTCGGCAAGACGCGCTCCAAAGGGGTGAGGCGGAGCGCCTTCCTGGCAGTAGAAGCCGCTACCCGGGACAGGCGTCTCGGCAGGTTCGGTAGGCGTTTCCTCGGTGGGTGTCTCAGAAGGTTCGGTGGGGGTTTCCTCGGTTGGCGTCTCGGCAGGTTCCGCAGGGGTTTCCTCTGTCGGCGCGGCGACCTGGATGGCACTGGCGGCGAAACTGCCGTCCGCATTCCATGTTCCGCTGACGGTTACTGTGTTGCCCAACGCGAGCGTAGTCCAATCAAAACCCTCTGGAGCGTAGACGACCACGTTCTGACCGCTCTCGGTTTGCAGGAGAAAGACACCGTTCTCCGCACCGATCGCCAGGACTACCCCGCTCAGGGTCGTCTCTTCGCTCTGAGCCTGGACCGGCCAGGCCAGGATAAGCGTCAGTAAGACAAGCACAATAGTGGAAAAGAGGAGTTTCTTCATAGGGACCTCCAAGTCATAGGAACGAATCAGGGTCTGCCGGTGAAGCCGATTTCCTGCCAGATCGTTTCCCAATCTTTCTCCAGTGCCATCTCGAGCAAAGTTTCGGCTGGGATGTCGGTCGCCTGACTGGTTTCGAGGGCGATGAGGATATTGTCAAAACTGTATCCCTCGCAGAACCAGGTCATGACTTGCTCGTAGGAGAGGTTGTATGTGCTGGCGATCTCCTGGCCGATGGGGTGTGGGTCACTCTCGGTGCAATGGATGTCTACCGTGGGAGTAGGGGTGGCCGCTGGCGCCACAGGGGACGTGCTCTGGCAGGCAACCAGGAGGAGCAGAACCGGAAGGGAGATCAAGCATCTAGGTTTCATACTGGTCTCAGGGCAAAATAACCGTTTTCACTTATTATGACGGATGATGATTGGACTCTGCAATGGACAATTTTTCTATCCATCCGAGGTTGTTCTCCTCGTTAACAGGTTAATCTTTCCCTTTGGGGTGTTCCTTGCCGCGTTCTTCGGCGTCTGGTGAACGCTGAGGGGTCTTTGTGGCGGCCTTGTCGGGTGGTCCTTCCGGTGGGCGGTGCGGCGTCTTGGTCGCCCTCTTGCCAGGTGATTCTTCCGGTGGACCCTGGTGGTCCCTAGAGGGGGCGGATGACGGCGAGGGTGGATTCTCTTGCGGGACGGGGGGAGAATGTCGCTTCTCTATGGCATCCAGGGCACGCTGCAGGCCACGGTGGGCGCGTTCGGGCGTCTGAGCCAACAGCTGACGCAGACGGAGTTCGTGACGGGACAGCATTGGATCGAGTTGCGGGGAGGAGGGCAGAGTCTCCAGCGTCTCTGCGTAGGCCTCCAGAGCGATGATCAGATGGGCCTCGTCACCGCTGGCCGCCAGCGATTCGGCTTCGAGCAGGCGTTCTTCGGCCTGGGCCAGGCGCAAGGTGGCTGCGCGTTGGGGATCGCTCGTCAGGCGCAGTTGCAGGGTTTCCAGGGAGCGATCGAGGGGGTAAAGAGGATCGCCTGGTCGCGCGCGATCGGCGGCATAGGCCGTTCCGGTCATACCTGCTAGAACCAGCCCTACCAGGAGGAGGGCCACCACCAGAGGGCGAAGAGGAATCAGGCGCGGGAAGCCGAACGGCCGCCGGGGAGCGAGACGTTCCGCGCGTCGACGCGCCGCCTCTTGTAAGAAAGCGCCTCGCGCGCTGGCCTGCCGCCGTGGATCGGGCGATGGCACATCGCGCAACATCTTCAAGAGATCTTCCGTCCGTTTTTGTTCGTTCATAGCAAGTCTTCCAGACTCCGCACGCCACGACGCTTCAGGTGACGTTGCAGGGCACGCAGGCCTCGTTGTTGCAGGGCTCGCACCGCCCCTTCGCTAAGTTGGAGCACGCGGGCAATTTCCGCGTATTCCATATCCTCCAGATAGTGCAAGACCAGGACAGCCTGTTGCTTCGGCGAGAGGAAACGCAAAGCCTGGCGTATGACTTGCTGGAGTTGCACTTGCTGGGCTTGATCGCCAACGTTCATCGAGAGGTCGGGCCAGTCTTCCTCCAGAGAGTCCGCTTCCCGTAGTTCGCGGCGGCGCAATTCGTCTACCAACAGGTTGTGCGCCACGCGGTATAGCCAGGCTTGCAGGTTTTCCGTCGGTCCGCGGCCTCTATGGACAGCATCTAGGAAGCGTCGGAAGACTTCGGCGGTCAGGTCCTCGGCAGTCGGCGCGTGGCCCAGGTGATGGTATAGGTAGCGGTACAGCGGCGGATAGTAAGTGTCAAAGATCGTGGCCAGAGCTGATTCTTCTAACTGGCGGGCACGCTGGAGCAATGTGGATTCCGGTGAGGGAGAGGTGCGCCTGCGAGGAGTCATCGAGCCCGCTCACTTTTTATGACGTTGAAAGACCGCCAGTGATACGCCATAATTCCCTTTCAGGAGGCCGTTGGCTTGGCCCAGGCTTTCCCCATTTTGGGCACAGGTTGTTCGCTTTTTTGTGTGATGGCGAGTCGTTTGACCATGACAGCCTGGCGCGGCCCGGCCTGGGCGCCCAGGTCTTCCAGGAGCGACTCCAACCAGGCCTGGTAGGAACGGACGCATACGTAGACGGGACGTCTACCCTGGCGCGCGAGCGCCCGACCGAGAGCGAGCAAATGTTCAGGGGCGCAATCTGCATCAGGATGAATCAACGGTTGCACCCAGACGCCGCACCCACCGGCGATCACGCGCGCCCAGGCGATCAGAGCGCCGCTCTGGCACATCAGGCCACAGCCCGCCTCCGGCAGCGGCTCGATCGGTTGCAGGAGAGCAGGGACGATTTGGGCATAGAGGGATTGTGCTTCGGCAAGATGACCGGCCCTCAGCGTATGCCAGATGGGGGCGGAAGCCGTTGTGGTGACGTCGAGAGGCAATTGCCAGATTCGTTGCCAGGCGTAGGGAGCGAAGCCCTCCAGGCGCAGAGTCTGGAAGAGGGTGCTGTGTTCTTCCACTTCTGCTGTCAGGTAGGGCAATTTCCATTGAGCCGCCTGGGCAATCAGATGTTCATAGAGGGGGAGAATCCGTTCGACTTGACCGAGCGGGGCTACGAAAATGAGGCGCGCCAGCATCTCGCCGCGCGCCCGGGCAATTTGCCCCAGGCAAGAAGCGCCGTCGGCCTCCAGCACGGCTGTGTAAAGGCGACGGCGCGGGTCCAGGTAGGCCAGCCATTGATTGGCTGCCAGCGGGTTGCCGCGCGTCAGGTAAAAGGCACTGGTCAGCGGTACCACAGCCGGACGGTAGCGGCCCAGGGCGAGGAGGTCGAACACCTGGAGCGGACGGACGAACACAGCCATAGCGACCAGTTGCCTGTCTGGAGCAACCTTACTCCTGACGGCGCTGCTGCTGGCTCGGAGGACAGGATCAGCGCGCCAGGTTCAAGAAAAACCGATGGAAGCGTGTATCCTCGGTCAATTCCGGGTGAAACGAGGTCACCAATAGCTTGCCCTGTTGGGCAGCGACAATGCGCCCATCGGGCAGGGTAGCCAGCACCCGGGCATCACCGTGCACAGCCTCGATGATCGGGGCGCGGATGAAAATGGCATGATAGGGGCCCCCTTCCCCTAAGGCGGGGACGTCGAGATCGGCCTCGAACGAATCCACCTGGCGGCCAAAGGCGTTGCGCTGGACGGTGATGTCTATCAGGCCGAGGAGAGGCTGGCGGCGGCGGGCGTCCTTCGAGAGGAAAATCGCTCCCGCGCAGGTACCCCAGATGGCGTGATGTTGACCGAATTCTCGCAACGGCTCCAGCAGCCCGAAATCCACGGCCAGTTTGCCAATGGTGGTCGATTCGCCGCCGGGGATGATCAGGCCATCCAGCCCGTCAAGGTGGCGCGGCAACCGCACCTCGGTAGTCTCGACGCCGAGGCGCCTGAGGATGGTGATGTGTTCGGCAAAATCGCCCTGAAGGGCAAGGACTCCAATGTTCATAGACGGATGGACGATAGACGATGGACGGAGGACCATGGTCACCGGTCCATCGTCCATGGTCAGTTTACCAGCCTCGCCCGGCGATTTTTTCGATCTCCGGCATGGTCGCAATGCTGCGTCCGACCATGGGCTCACCCAGGCCTTTGCTGACCTCGGCCAGGATGGCAGGGTCGTTGTAGTGGGTGACGGCCTTGACGATGGCCGCGGCGCGCTTAGCCGGATTGCCGGACTTGAAGATACCCGAACCGACGAAAACGCCGTCCATGCCAAGTTGCATCATCAGGGCGGCGTCGGCCGGGGTGGCGATCCCACCAGCAGCGAAGTTGACGACCGGCAGGCGACCGAGTTCTTTCGTCTCCTTGACCAGTTCGTAGGGCGCCCCGATTTCCTTGGCGTAGTGCATCAGTTCCTCGTCGGCCATGGTGGTCAGGCGGCGAATTTCGCCTAGCACGGCGCGGGCGTGACGGACGGCCTCGACCACGTCGCCGGTGCCGGCCTCGCCTTTGGTGCGAATCATCGCCGCGCCCTCGCCAATGCGCCGCAGGGCCTCACCCAGGTTGCGACAGCCGCACACAAACGGAACCTTGAACAGGTGCTTGTTGATGTGGTGTTCCTCATCGGCGGGCGTCAATACTTCCGATTCATCAATATAGTCCACGCCAATGGCTTCGAGAATCTGGGCCTCGACGAAATGCCCGATGCGACACTTGGCCATGACCGGGATGCTGACGGCATCCATGATCTTGAGAATCAGTTCCGGGTCTGACATGCGTGCTACCCCGCCCTGGGCGCGAATGTCGGCCGGAACGCGTTCGAGGGCCATCACCGCGCAGGCGCCGGCGTCTTCGGCAATTTTGGCGTGTTCCGGGGTGACAACGTCCATGATGACGCCGCCTTTCAGCATTTGCGCCAATCCTTTTTTGACAGCAAAAGTACCGGTCTGTTGTTCCATACGTACTCGCTCCTGAATTGTGGTGACAATAATTCTACCACGTCCTTCTTGCGAGAATCAATCAAAAATGGCACAACCTGTTGCAAAGGATCCCCTACATGCTATTGGACGGCTGGGGGTCAACAGGCAAGGTAAGAGAAAAAGCTTGTCCGTCTGGGGAATGAGTCCCACCGAAACGGGTTTCGCAGCGTGAGGGCATCCAGGAGATCCGTCGCCCATCCAAAATCGCTTATAATGGGTCTGGGAGACGCTTCGCTTTTTGTACGGTGTATGACCGTCTGTTGACGGTGACTTCCACGGCATTTCCCAGGAGAGTTGTATGAGTAAAAAATTCTATCTTGGTCGCCTGTTCGATTTGGAGACCGGCACGGTCACTACGCAACCCCTGCAGTATGACCCGGATGACCTTACCACTCATGGAATTGTGATCGGCATGACCGGCTCGGGCAAGACCGGTTTATGTGTGACTCTGCTGGAGGAGGCCGCCTTGCAGGGGATTCCGGCGCTCGTGATTGACCCGAAGGGGGATCTGACCAATCTCTTGCTGCACTTTCCGAATCTTTCGCCCGAGGAGTTCCAGCCCTGGGTGGATGTGGAAAGCGCCCGAAGGGCAGGTAAGTCGCCAGAGCAGGTCGCGAGGGAAACGGCCGAACAATGGCGTAAAGGGTTGGCGGAATGGGGCCTGGATCGCCAGCAAATCCTGGCGTTGAAGGAGGCGGTTCGATACGCGGTCTATACACCCGGGTCCGAGGCTGGCTTGCCGATCAGCGTGCTGGGGTCGCTGACGGCGCCCGGCCTGGACTGGGCGACTCACCGTGAAATCCTGACCGAGCGAATCAACAGTACCGTGACCGCCATCCTGGGGCTGGCCGGCTTTCAGGATATTGACCCGTTGCGCGCCCGCGAACACGTGCTCCTCTCCCATATCTTCCAGGCGGCCTGGAGTCAAAACAACTCGCTTGACCTGAACGAACTCATCCTCCAGATTCAGACCCCTTCCTTTGATAGGGTGGGGGCCTTTCCGGTGGATACTTTCTTCCCACCGAAGGAGCGGCTCGAATTGGCCCTGCGCCTCAACAACATCCTGGCAGCACCTTCCTTCGAACTCTGGCGGGTTGGTCAGCCGCTGGATATCGCGGCTTTGCTTTACACACCCCAGGGGTGCCCACGGCATTCGATCTTTTATCTGGCACATCTTTCCGATGTGGAGCGGATGTTCTTCGTCACGTTGCTGTTCACGGCGGTCGAGACCTGGATGCGTACGCAAGTCGGCTCGCCGACCCTGCGGGCGATTCTCTACATGGACGAGATTTATGGCTACCTGCCTCCTACCCACAATCCCTCCTCCAAACCCCCTTTGCTGCGTCTCTTGAAACAAGGACGTGCTTTTGGTCTGGGGGTGCTCCTGGCTACTCAGAATCCGGTTGACCTGGATTACAAAGCCATTTCTAATGCCGGTACCTGGTTCATCGGCACGCTTCAGACCGATCAGGATAAGCAACGTCTCTTGGATGGCTTGGAGGGTGCCAGTGGGAGTGGCCTGAATCGTGCCGCGCTTGACCGGTTAATTTCCCGTTTACAGAAGCGTGTCTTCCTGCTGCACAACGTTTATGAATCGAGCCAGAGTCCTGTGCTCTTCCATACTCGCTGGGCGCTGAACTACCTAGCCGGGCCGCTTACCCGCGCTCAGATTCCTGCCTTGAATCAACTAGCCAGCGCGGGATCGGAATCGGTGGAGACCAATGCCCCGACCGTCATCTCTACCGCCGCGCCGACGACCACGGCTACGCGACCGAAAAGCGCGCCCTCGTCCGTACAGACCAGCCGGACCCGTCCTCCCGCGCCGCCTGGCGTAGCAGAATTTTTTCTGCCTCTCAACCTCTCCTTTGCGAAGGCGACTGCCGTCGCCGGCCTCTCTCTGCCAGCCGAGACCACGACGCCCGAGGTGCTCTATCGGCCGGCCCTCCTGGCCTCGGCCAATGTGCATTTCCTCGAAAGCAAATTTTCTCTCGATACCGAAGTGGTCAAATCGGTCCTGGTGACCAAACTGGATCGGCATGGTCCTGTCCGTTGGGAAGATTTCCTCTGTACTCTACCTCGACCGGAGACCTTTGACCCCGCTCCAATTCCACAAGCATCCTTTGCCGCGCTAGACGCGCCCCTGTCGGACGCCCGTTTGCTGACTTCCTTGCAACGCGACTTTGTGGATTGGATTTATCGTACCGTGCGCCTAGAGATCCGCGCGAACCAGGTCCTGGGGGTATATGCTACCCCGGAGGTATCCCAGGCAGAATTCATGAAGGCCTGTTCAGAGGCGGCCCGGCAGGCGCGCGATGCCGACCTGGCCAAGACCGCGGCAGCCTTGAACCGTCAAATCAAGACCCTGCAGGAAAAGATTGCGCGCGAGGAGCGTGAATTGCGCATGGACCAGATCGAGTTGGACGAACGCAAGCGAGAGGAGATTGTCACTCATGCCGAAAATGTCCTGGGTGCTCTTGGGGTACTGGGTAGACGCAGCAGCCGTCGCCTTTCCACTTCCCTCACCAAACGTCGCCTGACCGAACAGGCCAAAGCGGAGATGGAAGAATCTATGGAAGCCTTGCGCGTCTATCGCACGCAACTGGCCAGCCTGCAAGAGGAACTCCAACGCATGACCGAGGAAATCAACGCTCGTTGGGGCGAGGCAGTCAACGATATTACCCAAATCCCGCTGGCGCCCAAGAAGACGAACATCTTTGTCACTCTGTTTGGCGTTGCCTGGATGCCCTATTATCTGGTTCCAACAGGGGAACCGCTTCCCCTGGAACTGGCCGCCTTCAGCCTCCAGGCTTGACAAGGAAGTCACGGTCGGACGAATTCAAGGGGGCACCCTCCGGTTCCGCATGGTAGCGGCGCTTCCGTCCCGTGATAGGCGTGGTCACGGCGGCGCGCTCAGGGGGCAAGCTGGCAGGCGGGTTTATGGTAAAATCCGTATGCCGGAGGGATGGCCGAGTGGTTTATGGCAACGGTCTTGAAAACCGTCGTGGCCGCAAGGTCACCGGGGGTTCGAATCCCTCTCCCTCCGCCAGAGCAATCGCGGCTGGCCAATTGACAAGCCGCCATTTTCCGTTACAATCAGGGATGCAAGCCATTTGGGGAGGTGCCAGAGATGGCCGATTGGGCTCGCCTGCTAAGTGAGTGCTGGGGCTAGAACCTCAGCCGCGGGTTCGAATCCCGCCCTCCCCGCTCGTATCTCCCCTGAGAACCGATGAGATCGGTGTTCCTCAGGGGAGGATTCTTATGAGGAGGTGCCCTGCTGACTGCAACAGTTATTCGCTCCAGGGAGAACTTTTGCGCCTCCTTTTAGGAGAACACTATGATTGCCCACAGGAGTGATAGCCGTCATGGCGATTTCTTGCCAAAAAGAATGGTGCCCTTTGCCAGGGTTTGTAGGTAACGGTCTGCCCTGACCAATCTTTCATAGCGTCAGTGTGTGGAAAGCTCGTCAACGAATTAGCCGCGAATGAACGAATACGACGGGCTTCCTCGCGGCGGATTGTCTCGTTCGTGACATATGGGGATGGTCTCGTTGCGTCGCGGCTAAAATCAACCTTGGTGTAGAATTCCCGTGTACTTGTTCTTCCGACAGTGGTACTGCTGGGGCGGCAGGGGTACTACCGCGCTCGAACCAGACATCCCAGCCATTCCCAGAGACGCGTTTCTGATGAAAGATGGACGGGAAAGGCTGTTTGATGTACAACTTTTGAGTGCACATGAGGTGCGCAACGTGGTTGTCTCTTCTGGGTTTTTAGGGTAAAATATGCCCACTTTTCTACTCCGCTGTTCTAGTTCCAGGAGGCGCCTATGACACACATCATTACCAGTTTATGTTTACGCGATCGCGGCTGCATCGAGGTCTGTCCGGTGGATTGTATTGTGCCTGGTCATCCGATAGAACAGTATCCCTGGATGTACATTGATCCGGATACCTGCATTGACTGTGGTGCCTGTGTGCCCGCCTGTCCCTACGGTGCAATCTTCCCCGAGGACGATGTGCCTGCCGCCTATACTGCCAAAGGCGGTGAATATATCAGCCGTGTTGGGTTAAGCGGGCATTATGAAGGTGTCAACGGCCACGGAAACAAGGTGGTGCTCGACTGCGTCCGTCAACTGGAGCCGGGCGAGGTCGTGGATCTGCGTCAGGATATTCAGGCCAACTACGATTTCTTCTCCAAAGGTCCCGGTTACAGCGCCAAAGAGCAAGATCAGGGTGTGTGAGTTGTAGTGGATACATGCCGCGGGGCATATGCGTGGCTGGATGGGGAAAGGACGGTGTTTTTGCTGGCGGAAGGGATAGAGACTCATTTGCTCTCCGTACAAACGGAAGGCTGGTTGGCGCAGGCTCTGACTGTGCTGCGTGAAGGTGGTCTGGTTGCTTTTCCCACGGATACCGTCTATGGGCTGGGGGCGCTGGCCTTTGACAACGCGGCCGTGGAACGGATCTATTGGGTCAAAGGGCGATCTACCGAGAAGGCCATTCCCGTCTTGATAGGAGAGGTGGACGATTTAGCCCAGGTAGCTATCGAGATACCGCCTGCGGCCCAGCGATTAGCGGCGCGTTTCTGGCCCGGCCCCTTGACCCTGGTATTGCCCAAACATCCGCGTTTGCCACCTGCGATTTCGGCTATGCCAACGGTAGGGGTTCGCCTGCCGGATCACCCGGTGGCACGCGCGTTGCTGGGCGCGGCCGGCCCGCTGGCGGTGACTTCGGCCAACCTGACCGGTCAATCCAGCCCGGTCACGGCCAGCGAAGTGCTGGAACAATTGGGCGGCCGCATTCCCCTCGTTCTGGACGGCGGCGTGACGCCCGGCGGCATTCCCTCGACTGTGGTGGATTGCTGTGGCGACTCGCCGCGCCTCCTGCGTGCCGGTCCGATCCCTTTGGAGGCCATCGAATCCCTGTGGTGAGCATTTGTCTAACAAATTCTTAAGGGATTTCTTATGAAGTTTTCATGTTTATCCCGCTTCCAGCCGGTATAATAAAAGCGCATTCTCCTCCTTGGGTAGGCTTCGCTATAGGACATGGGCGCGTCCTATAGCGAAGCGTTTTTAACGCCCGACACCGCCGAGACGGTGTCGGATAAATGATTGGGACCTGGCCAGGCGCGGCGGTTTAAGGGATGGTAAAGGAAATGCTCTTGGTGAGGCAGGTGCCGCCCAACCCATCCTGCGAGCAAAGCTTGATAGTCAGGTTGAAGTGGGGTCCCAGAGCCAGAACAGGGAAGGCCCCAACAGTAGCTGTGCCACTTTCTCCGGGCGTCAGATCGTCCTGGCCGGCCAGAGCGGTACACCCACTGTACTCGCGGAAAATGTTAGAGGTGGTTGTCCTGGTTACTGCGTGGTCTGTGTCGGTGGCGGTTGCCTGGTAGGATTGCCAGGTCAGGCCGCCGGTATTCTTGACCGTGAATTCCAGGGCAACCACGAGGGTGCATCTTTCGGTGGAGGCGAAGGAGACGGTGAAATCGGGCGTGGGCGTGGGTGTGGGCGGCGGCGTGTAGACCGGCAGGCCGGCAATGTTACCACTCACTGTGGCGTACTGCCCCCAAACCCAACAGAAGGAGGTGGGGTCGTTGGGATTGCGGATGTACCAGTAATTGCCGGTTGGATCGCGAGCGATCACCTCCGCGCTCTTGCCCACTGTCAGCGCGCCGACCAGATCGTACACTCTGCCTGGCCCGGTGCGGCAGTTCGTGTCCACCGAGACGCTGATCATCGGCACGGAGGGGGTGAACGTCATCGTGAGGGTAGGGGTCAGGCTGGGGGTTTCGGTCCAGGCTGGGATGCTCGTTGGCGTAGAGGATGGCTCCGGCAATGGCGCAGCCTGTGTGGCAGCGCTTTGCAAAGCAGTCAGCGTGGCCGCGGCGGCATAGGCCACGGCCGTTTGGGCCGCCTGGGTCTGGGCCAGGGCGGTTGCCACGACGTCGCCGGAGGGTGCGCCGGGCGCTGATAATCCGGCCGGCAGATTGCAGGCCAGCGACAGCGACAGGGCCAACCCTAGCATGGCAAAACGACGCAAACGGGAGATGAACATGCTTCCTCCTTACACAAATAAAGCGGACACATGTGAGTCGGCGGGAACGCAGTCGGTGAGCGTTGAGGCTGGCGGCACAGTTGCTGGCCGTTTGGCTCGCCATACTATGGGCTGGTGCGATACCCAATACCACTGCCGCGGCCACTGTCTCGATCCCCTTGGCCTCCTACAAACGGTGATGTTGTCTCCGGCGTCTGGGGTATCCGTCATGTGCCTTTTTACAGGAGATCGGGGCGCATCCCTGTGTTCTTGCGCCTTCTCTGATTCTTCCATTATAGTATAGATAACTGCCTGTGGAAAAACAATCCCCCAAAATGACCAGTGGTACGAAGAGAGAGTGTGCACTCCAAAGTTGATTCTGTTGGCGGAGCAGGGAGTACCATTAGCAAATATCAGGAACGAATACACGAGCCGGGCTGCCTGCGGCGCAAAAGCCGGTCTTCGTTCCTGCGTTGCGAACATTCATTGGCGGCCCCTATCGTATCACCACGAAGGCCTGTTATAGCGTTGGTCAGTAAAATCAAAGTGAATCGGAAATACAATAACATGCTGGTCGAATGGGGGAAAGGGAAGGTCGCCTGGGTAGGCAGGCTCAGCACGAGATTTGCCTCCCCAAGGTATAGTGTAGTACTGACCATGTTGCAGGGACACAAGGAGCGAGGCAGATTGGCGATGAAAGCTATTTTGTGTTATCCTTTACCAGGCACAGCTTCTTGTTTCGGAAATGGCAGGTGAAACTATGCGTGTGTTGATCGCCGGTGGTAGTGGCTTTCTGGGACGTGCGTTGAGTCGTTCCCTGCTGGAGGATGGCCATGAGGTTTGGGTCTTGACGCGGCGCTTACCGTCAACGGGTGATCTTCCCGAGGGCGTCCGGGCTCTGGTGTGGGATGGCCGTTCGTGCGCGGAATGGGCGGAGGCGGTGAACGAGGTCGAGGCAGTAGTCAACCTGAGCGGGGCGAGCATAGGACGTTGGCCGTGGAGTGCACAGCGCAAACAGCAACTACGCACCTCGCGCCTATGGTCGGGACAGGCGTTGGTGGAAGCCGTTCAGCGGGCCCGCCGACGTCCGGCGGTTTTCTTGCAGGCTTCGGGCATCAACCATTATGGGACGCGCGGTGACGCCGCAACCGAGTCCACACCGCCTGGGACGGATTTCCTCGCCCGTCTGACGTGCGAGTGGGAGGCCTCTACAAGCGCTGTGGAGGCTCTGGGTGTGCGGCGCGCGGTGATCCGCCTGGCAGTCGTGTTAGCGGCAGAGGGAGGCATGTTGCCGTTGATGGCCTTGCCGGTGCGCTTCTTCCTCGGCGGTCCCCTTGGTAGTGGCCGTCAGAGTATGCCCTGGATTCACCTGGCCGACGCAGTGGGCGCCATGCGCTTTCTGCTTGAGAATCCCCTGGCACGCGGGCCGTTCAATCTCGTGGCGCCGGAGATAGTCAGCAACACTGAGTTCTTGAGGACCCTGGCACGTGTCCTGGGACGTCCCTTCTGGCTCCCACTCCCCTCCTGGCCGTTACGTCTCGTGTTAGGCGAGATGAGCCTGTTGTTGCTAGAAGGTCGGCCGGCGCGTCCGCAGCACTTGCTGGAGTTGGGGTATCGTTTTCGGTTCGCGCGCCTTGAGGAGGCTTTACGGGCCATTTACCGGCAGGGACATGAGTCCGCGGAGTAAACCCCTCGGGGAGGCTCCAGGAGTTGGCAAAGCGGCTGTTCCTTAAGAACGCTTGCCCGATTCATATCACCAGCACATCGTCGCCAGGGCTTGACATCCGTCTTGGGAAAGATGGTGGAGAGGCGGGAGTCTCCTTGAACCCTACGCGGTTTTGATGTATAGTAAAGACAAGCCCTCTGGAGGTGACTATGCCCAAACGCGACGTGTTGTGCATCCGCATTCGCGCCCTTTCTTTCTTTTTTATGGCGGCGTTGATTCTCAGCGGCTTGACGGCGCTGCCTCTCAGTTATGAATTGGATTATCTCAACCGTCTAGCCGGGCCCAAGTCCATTTTCGCGCCCCTCTTTCCCAACGTGACGGCCTGGATCGGACGCGTGCATGATGGTCTGATAGACAGTTGGAGTCGTTATCCTTTTCTGGCTTACAGTACGGATTGGTTGGCTTTTGCGCACTTCGTGATCGCCTTGGCTTTTTTGGGTGTTCAGCGCGATCCTGTCAAGAATCGCTGGATCGTCGAGTGGGCCATGCTCGCCTGTCTCCTGGTCATCCCGTGGACGCTCATTGCTGGCGCTGTGCGCGGTATTCCCTGGTTCTGGCAAATCGTAGATATGTCCTTCGGAATCCTGGGAATCATCCCGTTGCTATTCCTGCACCGCGATATTCGTCGCCTGGAAAGTCTGCCCTTGCCCTAAAGCGCGAATAGTGTTACATTTAGGAGGGCAAAAACCCGCGTCGTTTGATACGTTGTAGTCTTCGCGGCGGCCTCCAACAGAAACCATTCCTATAAGGAGAAAATACTATGGCTCTCAAAATTACCGATGAATGCATTGCCTGTGGTGCTTGCTTGCCGGAATGCCCGACGAACTCGATTACAGAGGGCACTCCGTACGTCATCAACCCGGATACGTGTGTGGAATGTGAGGGGTATTTCGACGCACCGCAGTGCCAGGCTGTCTGCCCGGTGGCGGACGTGGCCATTGTCAAAGCGTAACTGACCTCTTCGATAAAAGAGATCCCCGTCATGGGGATTTCTTGTTTTAAGAGCCGGGCAAAGGGGTTACTCCATTTGTTCCAGGATCGAGATGGCGCGTCGGATTCTGGTCAATACCTTCTCTTTGCCGACGATTGCCATGCTTTCGAACAAAGGCGGGCTGACGGTTTGCCCCGTCACGGCGACGCGCAGGATGCCGAACACCTGGCCAGCCGTCAGGCCGAGATCCGCAACCAGTTGGCGCAGGGGCGGTTCGGCGAGAGCGGGGGTCAATTCTGGCAGGGCTTCGAGAATCTGATAGGCGCGACGTGCTACCTGCGCTGTCTGGGCGGCGGTCAGTCCCCTGGCAACCAGTTCCTCCGCTTTCGGCTCGATGTCGTCGCGAAAGAACCAGCCGGCAAAGGGGAGACAATCATCCAGGGTAACCAACCGTTCCCGAATCAGTGGCACTATGCGTAGCAAGGTGGTATCGTTCACTGGCAGGCCGGCGGCGAGGAAGTAGGGTTTGAGGCGCGCGGCCAGGTCGTCGTCTGCCAGACGGCGGATGTGCGCGGCGTTGAAATGATCCAGCTTGGCAAAGTTAATGGCGGCCGGCGAGGGTGTCAGGCGTGTAATATCAAAGCGTTCCACCATTTCGTCCAGAGTCATAACTTCGTCTTCCGCCACACCCCAGCCCATCAGAGCGATCCAGTTCAAGACGCCTTCCGGGATAAACCCCAGGGCCTTCATGTCCGTGATAAAAATGGAATGGTGGTCCTGCAGGACCGCGGCGGCCTCGCGCTTGCTCATCTTGCCTTTCCCGCTGGGTTTGAGGAAAAGCGAGAGATGTACCCAGACGGGTTCTTCCCAGCCAAAGGCGCGTACCACGTTGACGTGCAACGGGAAAGTGGATAGCCACTCGGCGCCGCGAATCACATGCGTAATACGCATCAGGTGATCATCCACCATGGCAGCCAGGTGATAGGTTGGCAGGCCGTCGGACTTGAGCAGGATGGCATCATCGAGCGTATGATTCTCGACCGTGATCGGGCCGCGTAGCAAATCGGTCGCGGTTGTGCTTCCCTCCTTTGGCATCTTGAAGCGAATCACGTGCCGTTCGCCCGCGCGTACTCGTCGGCGCGCCTCGTCGGGGTCTAACTGGCGGCAGGTGCCGTCGTAGCGTGGATTTTCCTTGCGCTGCATTTGGGCGCGTCGCACCTGCTCCAGGCGTTCCGGCGAACAGAAGCAGGGATAGGCATGGCCTCTTTCCACCAGTTCCCAGGCGTGCTGACGGTAAATCTCCTCCCGTTCCGTCTGGCGGTAGGGGCCGTAGGGGCCGCCAATATCCGGCCCTTCATCGTAATGCAAGCCAAGCCAGCGCAAGCCCTCGATGAGTTCCTCTTCCGCCCCTGGAACGAAACGCTTTCGATCGGTATCTTCGATGCGCAAGATGAACTGTCCGCCTGTGCGACGGGCCAGCAAGTAATCGTACAGGGCAGTGCGTGCCGAACCCAGATGCATACGGCCAGTGGGAGAGGGCGCAAAACGCACACGCGCCGGCCCGAGAATAGGAGAAGAGAGAGCCAAGTCTATCCTCCTGAAAAAGAATGGACGTCAAAATTGTAAAGCCTGACGGCGCATGAGGACACTCTCGACCAGCCCGATTCCAATCATCAGCGAGACCAGCCCACTGCCGCCATAGCTAATGAACGGTAGCGGCAGGCCGGTGACGGGAATCAGGCGCAGGTTGACGGCAATATTCACCGCTCCCTGGAAGAAGAGCAGAATTGCTACGCCGTAGGCAATCAATGACCCGAATGGATCGCGCGCCAGCCGTGCCGCGCGCAAACAACGATAAATAATGAAACCTAGCAAAACAATAACCAACAATGTCCCCGCCAGCCCCAGTTCCTCGCCGATGACCGAGAAGATAAAGTCTGTGTGGCGAACTTTCAGGAAGCGCAACTGGGTCTGCGTGCCCAGGCCGTATCCCTCGCCGGTCCAACCGCCGGAACCGAGGGCGATCAGGGCTTGCTCGACGTTGTAGCGTGCCCCGTGACGGGCGGTCGAATCGGATACAAAGAACGTAATAATGCGGTCCTTCTGGTAATCTGCCAGGAAGGGAAAGAGTGCCAAGCTACCAAAGACAGCGACGGCTGCCAGAATCAGGGCTTGCTTCCATGGCATACCGCTGATCCAGGCCATGGCGGCCCACAGCACGCCGATCACGATGACGTTGCTCAGATTCGGTTGCAGGAAGATCCAGAGTGCCAGGCCGGCCGGAATCGCTATGCTCCGCAGCAACCAGGACCAGCCATGCGGTTGTTCGATGGTTTGGGAAAAGTAATAGGCCAATCCCAGAATGACCACGATTTTGGCCAGTTCGGTGGGTTGGATGGAAATCAGGCCGGTCTCGATCCAGCGCGCCGCGCCGAAGCGTTCGCCGGCTGTCAGGTACAGGACGATCAGGAAGAGCATGACAGCCAGGTACAACCAGCGGATCGCGGCGCCCCAGAAGTGATAATCCACCGCCGCAACCAGCAGGATGAGCAGGAAACCGAGCATAGCAAAGACGATCTGGCGCGTGACCAGCTCGGCCAGATAAGGGTTGCTGGCCACGGCGGAGCGAATCATAGCCACGCCGAAGACCATGGCTACCAGCACAGCACCCAGCAACCAGAAGTCGAAGTGCCGCCAGAGTTCACTACGAAACATACCGAGTCACTTGTGCCGTCGCCCCGCTCCTGCGCGTAGAGGAATATCGGCGATCAGACGTTGCGAACGCCCCTCCTGGGCGATGCGGATCTCCACGGCCAGGGGGTCTATGTCCACATGACGGGAGATCGTCGCGATCAGGTCGTCTTTCAACCCCTCCAATTCGACCGGGGTCAGGTCCGTCCGGTCATGAATCAGCACCAGGCGCAGACGCTCACGCGCGCTCTCGGCACTGGGTTTTCGTCCAAGGAAGGCGGCCATGTCATTTCCTCCCCAGGAGTTTCTGGAGGATGCTGCTCGATTCCATTTCCAGGAACGGCACCTGTTCGCCCAACAGGCGGCGAGCGATGTTCTGGAAAGCCAGGCCGGCTTTCGACTTGCCGTCCAGTGCCAATGGTTGCCCCTTGTTGGAGGCAATCAGGACGTTCTCGTCTTCTGGCACAATCCCGATCAAGTCCACAGCCAGGAGGTCGAGGACGTCTTCCACGGCCAACATGTCGCCGCGCCGCACCAGGGCCGGATTGACGCGATTGATAATGAGAGAAGCCGGGCCTTTGCCCTCGGCATCCAGCAAACCGATCACGCGATCGGCATCCCGCACGGCGGAGATCTCCGGGTTGGTGACCACGATGACTTTATCGGCCGGGGCGATGGCGTTCCGAAAACCGCGCTCGATACCGGCTGGTGAGTCGATCAGGACCCAGTCCACGTCCGGGCGCAGTTCGTCGCACAGCCGTACCATGTCGCTGGGGGAGACGGCGCTCTTATCGCGCGTTTGCGCGGCCGGGATCAGGAACAGGTTCTCCAAACGTTTATCGCGAATCATCGCCTGGCGCAAACGGCAACGGCCCTCGACAACGTCCACGAGATCGTAGACAATCCGGTTTTCCAACCCCAAGACGACGTCGAGATTGCGCAGGCCGATGTCGCTGTCAATGCAGACGACGGTTTTGCCGTGCGCGGCCAAAGCGACCGCAATATTGGCGACGGCGGTTGTCTTACCTACCCCCCCTTTCCCTGAGGAAATCGTCACTACCGTAGCAGTCATAGCACCTTCCCGTTCATGTTTGCCAGGCTTGTGCCTCAATCTGTCCATCTACCAGCCGGGCGACCTCCGGTTGAACTTTGCGCCTTTTCTTCGGTGAGATGGCAATTGTGCCGGCAATCCGCAACTGAGTGGGGACGAGTTCAAGCGCACAGACCACGGCGCTCTCGTCTCCGTGGGCGCCGGCATGCACCAGGCCGCGCAGACGGCCCCAGACCACGATGTTACCTGTCGCGATGACCTCCGCGCCGGGATTGACATCGCCGAAGATAACGACGTGGCCGTCATGTTCCAGGCGTGTGCCCGATCGCAAAGGCCCTTTGACCCACAGGGCGGTGTCGGGCGGGGTCTTTTCGATAGCGGGCTGCGCGATAGGCGCACGCGACTTGCCCAGGCGGGTAGCCAGCCCCAGATTCTGGGCAGTCGACTCGGTCACCGGCGATTCCGAGAGCACTGCCCAGAGCGAAACGCCGCGTTCCGAAAGTTCGTCGCGTAGATGAGCCAGTTCGGTCACCTTGAGCGCCTGGTTACCAACATCCAGCGCCAGCCGCGCTCCTTGAAAGAAGGAGGGATTCGCGCCGATATACTCTAACAAAGCGCTCTCCCGTTCCGGCCAGGGAGCATCGCCCAGAATGACCAACAGACTATCACGCAGGCCTTTGATCTGAACCAGCGAGTCAGCGGCGCTCATGGGTATTTCGATTATAGCATGAGTAGACCAACGGCACAGCCCCTTACCGACCGGCAAAGGCGCCTCTCGACTCAGCGGCAAGCGACGATCTGCCCATCGTTCTGACGCGCGTTCAAGGGCAGGCCAAAGTAGGGAGAGGGGTCGAGAGTGTTGTGAATGTCCAATTCGTTGCGGAAATGACCCCGCCCATCGTCCAGTACGATGGAGAAGTGTAAATGGACACCTACCGGCCTGGCCGGATTGCCAGAGTAGTTCCCCTGATACCCCAACAACGTGCCGGCTTCCACATACCGTTCGCTCACGCCGGGGGGAAATTCGGGGACGATGAGAGAATTGCCATCCGCATCGGCCATGTGGGTGTAGTAGAGCCAGATTTGCCGCCCTGGATGCAGGGGGTCATCGGGTACGCGTACAATGAGCGAGGATTTCCATTCCGGCAATCGGGTGAGGTACCCCGCGTAGGCCGCCAGCACAGGGGTCACGCCGGGTGTCGTGCCGCCGAAGATGTCTATGCCTTGATGGCGGTGACCAGGGCGAAATGAATCCTCATAAAGGTAGCCGATGAAGCCACTGGTCGGGAAAAGAAACGGCGCGGCGGGGTGGCAACGTTGCCCGGCCTGACTGTTCCATTGCGGATGGGCTTCGGGCTGCCGAATCCATTCCAGGACGCGCGCCGAACGTGCCATGGCCGGGCGCCAATGCTGGTAGAGAGCGTACCCTGTACCCAACAGAGTTCCTGCCAGGACGACGGCAAATAGAACTCGCCTTTGCATGGGGTTATTATACAACCCTCCTGCCTGACCATCCAACCGCCGCCATACACCGCCTTCCACAGTCGCCCTCCATCGTCCATCGTCTATCATCCATCATCCCGTTTTAAGAGAATTGTATGTTCAATGGGGGAGTGGGGTAGTGGTCAGGGAATCAGTTTTACTGTATAATGCTAGTACCCGTTCTATCTACCTAAAAGGAGTATGCTATGCGTCGAGGCAGATCTTCTATGTTCCTTTTACTCATCCTCATCGTGTTGTTGGGGGCCGGGGTGCTCTACCTGCGCCTCAGGCCGAAAGCGCCGGCGGGACCGGTGGAGGTGGCCACACCGACCGCGTTGCCTACCGTGAGTGTGGTGATTGCCTCGCAAAGCATTGCCCAGGGAGCTCAGATCGTGGCTGAGATGCTGACCACTGTTGAAATTCCCCAGACAATGTGGCTGGCAACCTATTTCACGGACCTCAACGCCGTGATTGGTCAGTATGCGAAGTATCCTATCGAGGCAGGGATGTTCCTGACAACGGCGATGGTTTCTCCCACGCCGCCGATTTCCCTGCCGGGGTCGAGTTGGGCTACGCTGATTCCCAAAGGGATGACCGCGATTTCTGTCCCGGTAACCCGCCTGACCTCGGCGGCCTACGGCATTCGCGATGGCGACCGGGTGGATGTCATTGCGACCATGTTGCTGGTGGAGGTGGATTCGAAATTCCAATCCCTCTTGCCGAACTCCACGGCGGCAGTATCTCCCACGAGGAGCAAGCAAGTGCTCATGGGCGGAGGTACTGCGGAGGAACCTGAGGGAACACTGGCCACAGGGGATAAAGTTACCACGTTAACTGCTCAAACTATAACGGGTCAATCTCTTTCGCCCTTTGGCCGTGTGGAAAACGACGCGGCGTTGGGAGTGCCGTTCTATGTGGTTCCTTCCGAACGCCAGCGTCCCCGCCTGGTCAGCCAGATGGTGATCAAGAACGTCCAGGTGTTGCACGTGGGTACTTTCCCTTTGACCAGCCCGCAGGAGGTAACGCCGGCACCGATCGTGCCGCTGCCTGGAGAGGCGACGCCAACACCCGCGGCGGCTGGGCCGACGCCAACGCCGGTCAAGGAAAGCCAACCGGAGCGGCCGGACGTCATCACTTTGATTGTTTCCCCTCAGGACGCTGTCGCGCTAACTTACTTCCTATATAGTGGCGCCCAATTAACGTTCACCTTGCGCAACCCGGCAGATGATGTGGCCTATGACACAGAAGCCGCGACGCTCTCCTACATCCTGGCCCAGTATAATATTCCGGTACCGGTTGCCTTGCCCTACACCTTTGAGCCGCGTCTGGATAAGTTAATCCAACCTGTCTTGCCCAATGATGTTGTTACCGTAACCCCATAAGCCTGGAATGATTGTGTGGAGTGAAGCATGGCCGCTGGTGATAAGATTCGCGTTCTAATTGTAGATGACGTAGCCGAAACGCGCGAGAATATTCGCAAATTGTTACAGTTCGAGGCCGACATTGAGGTCGTGGGCGCGGCGCGTAGCGGCCGCGAGGCGATTCAACTGGCCCAGGAGACCTCGCCGGATGTCGTCCTGATGGATATCAATATGCCGGATATGGATGGCATCGCCGCGACGGAAGCCATTCGCCAGCGGGCGCCATATATTCAGGTGGTGATTCTCTCGGTGCAGGGGGATCAGAACTACATGCGCAAGGCCATGATGGTTGGCGCGCGCGATTTCCTGACCAAGCCGCCCATGCCCGATGAGTTGACGGCCGCCCTGCGGCGGGCCGGCGCTATGGCTCAGGAAGAGCGCGCCAAACTCTCGGTGGCAGTTTCGGCCTTTGGTCCCACGCCTGCCATGATGCCCGGCCGGACGACCTACGGCAAGGTGATCACGGTATATAGCCCTAAAGGCGGTGTGGGATGTACGACGGTGGCTGTCAACCTGGCTCTCGCCTTGCATAACGAGGAGACCCCGGCCGCCCTGCTGGATGTCAGCCTGCAATTCGGCGATGTGGCCGTGTTTATGAACGAACAAGGCAAGAACACCATCCTGGACCTGGCCCCGCGTGCTGCCGAACTCGATCCGGAAGTGGTTGCCAACGTCATGATCAAACATGCTGCCAGCGGCCTGCACGTACTCGCCGCGCCGGCCAGGCCGGAATATGCCGAACAGGTGAACAGCGAGCAAGTCAGCAAACTCCTGAGTTACCTGCGTCAGTTGTATGCCTACATCATCGTAGATACCGATTCCTACCTGACCGATGTCGTCTTGAGCGCGCTGGATGCCAGCGACGTCATTGTCTTGCTCACTACCCAGGATATACCAGCGATCAAGAATGGGCGACTTTTCCTGGACCTGGCTCGTTCGCTGGGCATTTCGCCGGAGAAAATTCTCTTCGTCATGAATCGCTATGACCGACGCATTGCCATCACGCCCGAAAAGGTCGGCGAGAACTTGAAACACGAGGTCTCGGCGGTGATTCCTTTGGATGAGCGCACTGTCATTCCCTCCGTCAACCGGGGCGTGCCTTTTATGATTGACAACAAGTCCTCCCTCGCGGGGCGCGGCATTTACATGCTGGCGGAGGCAGTGCGCACTCGCTTGACTCGCCTGGAAGAAGGAGAGCGAGAGCCAGAGAAAGCCCGACGGTAACGTGTGGAGGTAAGCAATGTCCTTGCTTCGACGCATTGAACAAGGCCAGGCAGGCACACCAACGCCTAACAGCAACCCTGCCCCGCGTCCGGCGATGCCTGCTCCTGGCGCGCCAGTCTCTCCTGCCTCTCCCCCGGCCACCCCGGTTTCTCCCCCGGTCGGGCCACCCGCGCAGAGCCCAGCGGGGGGCGCACCGTCGCTCACGTTGCAAACGCGCCGCGTCAGTGCCCCGAGCACTACCTCACAGGCCGGCACGTACTACGACCTGAAGCGCCGTGTCCAGAACCGCCTGTTGGCCGAACTGGATCCCTCGCTGGACATCAAGAAGACGGACGAGGTCCGCCGCGTGGCTCAGGAATTGTTCGACCGCATCCTAAACGAAGAGAGCATCATCCTTTCGCGGGCTGAACGAGCGCGACTCTTCGAGCAGATCGCGGCGGATATCCTCGGCTTTGGCCCTCTGCAACCGTTGCTGGAAGATGACAGTGTCACCGAGATTATGGTCAATGGCGCCAAGAGCATTTATGTAGAACGCAACGGGAAATTACATCGCGTACCGATCACCTTTGAGAGCAACGAACACGTCATGCGCATCATCAGCCGTATCGTTGCCCCGCTCGGGCGCCGCATTGACGATTCCAGTCCGTACGTGGACGCGCGCCTGCCCGATGGCTCGCGCGTCAACGCTTCCATCCCCCCTATTTCGCTCATCGGCCCGACGCTGACCATCCGCAAGTTCTTCAAGAATCCACTGACGGCCGAGCAATTGATCGAGTTGGGCACTATCACCCCGGAGGCCCTGCAATTCCTGCGAGCCTGCGTCCATGCGCGCTTGAACATTATCATTTCTGGCGGCTCCGGCAGTGGTAAGACCACCCTCTTGAACATTCTTTCTGGTTTCATTCCTCCCGACGAGCGTATCATTACAATCGAGGACGCCGCCGAATTGCAGTTGCGGCAGGAACATGTGGTTTCTCTGGAAGCCCGTCCGCCGAACATTGAAGGACGCGGCGAAGTAACGATCCGTCAGCTGGTCATCAATACCCTGCGTATGCGTCCGGACCGCATCATCGTCGGCGAGATTCGCGACGAGGCCGCCCTCGACATGTTGCAAGCCATGAATACCGGCCATGATGGTTCGATGAGTACCTGTCACTCTAACTCGCCGCGTGACACTCTTGCTCGCTTGGAAACGATGACCCTGATGGCCGGCATGAACCTGCCCTCGCGCGCCGTGCGCGAACAAATTGCCTCGGCCATTGACCTCATCATCCATGAGGAACGCATGCGCGATGGTTCCCGTAAGGTGACGCACATCACGGAGGTTTCCGGCATGGAAGGTGAGGTTATCACAACCAGTGACATCTTTGTTTTCGAGCAGACCGGCTATGAAAATGGCAAGATCATCGGGCGCCTGAAACCGACCGGCTTGCGTCCGAAGTTTATGGATAAAATCGAAGCCTCGGGTATTCAACTGCCCCCCTCCATCTTTGGCACAGAAGGACCGCGGCGCTATTGATGGATGATTTTGGCTTAAGCAGGAGGCGCGTATGTCGCTGTTGAAACGTCTGGAACAGGGTCAGTCACCTATGCAAGGAAGGCCAACCCCACCGACGCCAGCTTCGGTGCCATCCACTCCTGCCTCTTCTCCGGGCGGTCCGCGTCTGGAGACGCTGGCGCGCCAGGCGCCGCCGCCTATGGCCAACCCTCCACAGACCGGCACTTACTTTGATCTGAAAACCCGCGTCCAGAATCGGTTACTGGCCGAACTAGACCCCTCGATGGATATCTCCAAGCCCGAAGAACTTCGCCAGACCATTCACGAACTATTCGATCAGATTTTGACAGAGGAGCACATTGTTCTCTCACGACCAGAACGAGCCCGTCTCTTCGAGCAAATTGCGGCCGAAATCCTGGGATTCGGCCCTATCCAATCCCTTTTGGAAGATGAGAGCATTACCGAGGTCATGGTCAATGGTCCCAGGAATGTGTATATCGAGCGGAAGGGGAAACTGCACCGCGTACCGATTACGTTCGAGAACGATGAACACGTCATGCGTATCATTGAGCGTATCGTCTCCCCGCTCGGGCGCCGCATTGACGAATCCAGCCCCTATGTGGACGCCCGCCTGCCCGATGGCTCGCGCGTCAATGCCATCATTCCGCCGATTGCCCTGACCGGCCCGACCCTAACGATCCGGAAATTTTTCAAGAATCCCATCACCGTCGAGCAATTAATTCAATTTGGGTCTATTACTCCCGAAGCGTTGCAGTTCGTGGAGGCTTGTGTCAAGGCGCGCTTGAACATCGTCATTTCGGGTGGCACAGGATCGGGGAAGACCACGCTATTGAACATCCTTTCCGGTTTTATTCCCAATGACGAGCGTATCGTCACGGTCGAAAACGCGGCCGAACTGCAACTGCGCCAGGAACATGTCCTGCCATTTGAATCCCGGCCGCCGAACATTGAAGGAAAAGGCGAAGTGACGATTCGCCAACTGGTCATCAACGCGATCCGTATGCGTCCGGACCGCATCATCGTCGGCGAGATCCGCGATGAGGCCGCCTTGGACATGTTGCAGGCGATGAACACCGGTCATGATGGTTCCATGACGACTTGCCACTCCAACTCACCGCGCGATACCCTGGCGCGTCTGGAAACCATGACCCTCATGGCCGGTGTAGAACTGCCTGTGCGCGCCATTCGCGAGCAAATTGCCTCAGCGATTGACCTCATCATCCACCAGGAGCGTCTGCGAGATGGCTCCCGTAAGGTGGTCAACATTACCGAAGTGACTGGCATGGAAGGGGATGTCATCACCATGACCGACATCTTCGTCTTTGAGCAGACGGGTTTCGAAAACGGCAAGGTTATCGGTCGGTTGCGTCCTACCGGCTTGCGGCCAAAGTTCATGGGTAAGATCGAGGCCGCCGGGATTCACCTGCCGCCCTCTATCTTTGGCGTTGGCGAGCGCAGACGGTGAACGGAGACTCTGTGGAAGCAAGGTAGAATAGGCCTATGGACTTGACAACTCTTTTGATCCTCGGTGGAGGTCTCCTTATTCTTATCCTTATTGTCGGTCTGATCATCACCTCTCGTAGCGAACGAGGGTTGGTTGAAGAACGGCTGGGCAAATACCTGGAAGAGGAGGAGGAAGAGAAAAAAGGGAAGCGACAGACAGAAGGGGTCACCGGATGGGTCAGCAAACAGGTCGAGAAAACCACTTGGGGAGAGCGGATTGCGCGCAATCTGGCGCGCGCTGACATCAAACTGAAACCAGGTGAATTCTTGCTCATCTATGCCGTCGTGATCGTTGGTCTGGCGGGCCTGGCGTACCTGCTTGGTGGTCGAAACATTGTGTCGGCCCTGATCGGGGTGGTGTTTGGGTTCTTGCTGCCAAGAATTTACATTAACCGTCAGAAAAACCGCCGACTGGCGCGCTTCAACGATCAACTGGCCGATATGTTAAATCTCATGGTGAACGGGTTGCGCGCCGGTTACTCGACCCTGCAGGCCCTCGAGGCAGTTAGCAAGGAATTGCCACCCCCCATTTCGGAAGAATTCCGTCGCGTCGTCCAGGAAGTGCAACTGGGCATCTCGCTGGAGCGTGCTCTGGACAATCTGTTACGCCGTATTCCCAGCGAAGACCTCGATTTCGTTGTCACGGCCATCAACGTCCAGCGTGAGGTGGGTGGTAACCTGGCCGAGATTCTGGATGTGATTTCCTATACTATCCGCGAGCGCGTGCGTTTGAAGGGCGAGATTCGCGTCCTCACCACCCAAGTTTCCTATTCAAGCCGCATTCTCTCTCTTTTGCCGGTCGGTGTGCTCCTTGTGCTGTGGTTTATTAACCAACAATACGTGATGGAATTCTTCAAACCAGAAAATCGAACCTGCGGCCTGATTGCTCTGGGTGTGGCCGCTGTGATGATTGTTATAGGATACGTTACGATGCAGAGAATCGCCAATATTGAAGTGTGAAGGAGGTGTGCCATGACAGCCTGGTTAATCGTTGGCGCGATCATCGTTATCCTGGTCGTTGTGATCATGGTCGCCTACTCCAGTCTGAGCAAGCGCGAAGCCGAGGAAGATGATCCCTTGACGCGCCGTCTGGCCGAAATTACCCAGATGGGCGAGACGATCACCAGCCTGGAAGAGGTGGAACTTTCTCAACCGTTCATGGAACGGGTAGTCTACCCCATTATCAAGCGTATTGGTGAGGCTTCTGCGCGCTTTACGCCTCAGCATCAACTGGAAACCATTACCAAGCAATTAGCCTTGGCTGGCAACCCGGGGCGTCTCGAGGCTTCCACCTTTCTGGCATTGCGCTTCGTGTTAGCTGGTGTGCTGGGTGGGTTGATCCTGCTGCTCTCCCTGGTCGGACGTTGGCCACTTAGTCGGCAGGTCCTCTTTGTGGGCGGAGCGGCTCTGATGGGCTATGTCTTACCGCAATCGTGGTTGACCAGCACCATCAAGAAACGCCAGAAGAACATCCGCAAGGCCATGCCAGATGCTCTTGACTTGCTGACGATTTGCGTGGAGGCCGGCCTGGGGTTGGACGCCGCCATGGCGAAAGTAGCCGAGAAGTGGGATAACGAACTGGCGCAGGCCTTTGGACGCGCAATTCGCGAAATTCAGCTGGGTAAGGTCCGCCGAGAAGCCTTGCGGGACATGGCGGAGCGCGTCGGTATTCCGGAAATGACCAGTTTCGTGGCAGCTCTGATCCAAACCGAGACGCTGGGCGTCAGCATGTCGAAGGTATTGCGCATCCAGGCTGACCAGATGCGTACCAAACGTCGCCAGCGTGCAGAAGAGGAGGCTCACAAGGCACCAACCAAAATGCTCATGCCGCTGGTGGGCCTGATCTTCCCCACTCTCTTTATTGTCCTGCTGACTCCGGCCGCACTCCGCATGACGAAAATCAAAATCTTCGGTTGATCTCTGGGCAGCGCGCTTGGGTCGCTCCCTAGAGCCAATCCCAGCCTGTGGCAGGCAAACATATCTCCCTACGCCATTTCCCGACACTCGGCTGTGCCGCTCTCTACCGGCTATTCTTCTATGGGCTGGATTGGCTTTATCCTCCCTCCTGCGCTGGCTGCGGACGGTCGGGGTGGCGCTGGTGCCCAGATTGTCAACAACAGCTTGTCCTCTTACCGGAGTCGATCTGTGAGGTATGCGGCACCCCGTTGACTGCTCGTTCCGCGAAAACATGCCGGGCGTGCCGAACCCTGCCTCCGCCGTTTCACGCTTTGCGGTCTTGGGCGGCTTTCGAAGGTTCCCTGCGCGCGGCCATACACCACTTGAAATATCGCCGCTACTTTGCCCTGGGCGAAACCCTGGGTACGCTCCTGGCACGTTTTGTGTCGCAGTTCGATTGGCCTGTGGATGCCGTCATCCCTGTTCCACTCGGACCGAAACGGTTGGCCCAGCGCGGGTATAATCAAGCCGCATGCCTGGCCCTGTTCGTGGCGGTTGAAAACGCCTGGCATTACCTGCCTCAGGCCCTGATTCGCTGGCGTGAGACACGCTCGCAGGTTGGACTATCTCTGGAGGAAAGGCGTGCCAATGTACAGGGTGCTTTTCTGGCCAATCCTCACCAGGTCGAAGGGCGCTGTATCCTGCTCGTGGACGATGTGGCTACAACCGGCGCGACCCTGGCTGCCTGTAGCCAGGCCCTACGGGAGGCCGGTGCGCACGCTGTCTATGCTGTGACTCTGGCACGTACTCTCCCAGGGCATGATGTTTCTTCGGATGCCCTGCCGGTCTGTGTTGACCCTATGCCGGACGTTTCGCCTGCCAACAGACCGTCTTGCCAAAACAATCTCTGGAGGATACCATGACTCTCAAGATAGAACTCTTCACCCGTAACATGGACGTGGACGAGGCCGTGCGCGACTACGTCAGCAAACGCGCAGCCAAACTAGACCGCTACTTGCCGGAACTGGAGACGGCGCGTCTGGACCTGGCTTATAGTAAGTCCGCGCGCAGTGCCAGTGACCGTTATGTGGCTCAAATTACTGTACGCGGCGGACGGGCCTTACTCCGCACGGAAGAACGTGCCAATAACATTCGTTCCGCCTTCGACTCCGCCCTGGAAAAAATGGAACGCCAGATTGATCGCTATAAAGGCAAACGTCGCCGTGGGCGTGGCGATGGCCGTTCGGCTGCGGAGGTGGTTCCTGTTCCGGCTGAGGAAAACGAAGAAACCCCTGTCATTGCGCGACGCAAGACTTTCCACCTGATCCCGATGAACGAGGCCGAGGCGCTGGAGCAAATGAAATTGCTGGGGCACGATAATTTCTTCATTTTCTATAACGTAGAAACGAACGCGATCAATGTCCTCTACCGACGAAGGGATGGGACCTATGGTTTGATCGAACCAACCGTTGGTTGAAACGCCAGGCCCGGCGGGCGGCTGCCGAGCTCTTTCTTTCTATCCTTGGTAGTGGTATAGAGTCAAGTGAAAAATCGCCTAATATCCTGCCTCTTTCACTTCGACTTGACCACTACCCTATCCTTTTCTTTACCGTGTCTACTTCCCTATGGAAAACTTCGATTTCGATGATGCCCTGACCGAGGAACTCCTCTCGACGAGCGGAATTGACCTCGCTACCATCGAGCAGGCTACCACAAGTCTGCTGCGCGCTATCGGCGAGGACCCTCAGCGGGAGGGCTTGCGTCGTACTCCGCAACGCGTGGCACGCATGTATGCCGAATTAATGGCCGGCTATCGCATAGACCCGGTCGCGCTGGTGAACGATGCCCTCTTCGAGGTCAAGTATGACGAGATGGTGATTGTGCGCGATATCGAGTTCTATAGTCTATGCGAACACCATTTGTTACCCTTCCTCGGGCGCGTCCACGTGGCCTACCTGCCAAACGGCAAGGTGCTCGGCCTCTCTAAGATTCCGCGCCTCGTGGATATGTTTGCTCGTCGCTTGCAGGTGCAGGAACGGCTGACACGCCAGATCGCCGATTTCTTGCGCGATCTACTTCAGCCTCAAGGAGTAGGGGTGGTGATTGAGGCGCTCCATCTCTGCACGATGATGCGCGGCGTCCAGAAGCACAATGCCCGTATGACCACTTCGGCCATGCATGGTGCCTTCCGTGCCAACCTAGCTACTCGCCAGGAATTCTTGGAAAACATTGCGCGCGGGGCTTCGCCGCTACAAATTTAAGGCGCTGGTCGCTCGATTTCTACCCCCACAGCCGCCGCTCCCCGGACGGCATGCGGCTTGCGAATCCGGACGATCACTTTCTGTATCCCCGGTCGCTGGAGACATAAGGTGGCAATGTCCTCGGCCAGGGCTTCTACTGTGTGTCGTTGCCCGCCTTCAACCAATGCGCTTACGGCATGGGCCACCTCGGCGTAGTCTACACTGAGGCTCAAATCGTCGGCTCTTGCCGCGGCGCGAATATCCACAAAGAGCACAAGGTCAATCCAGACTTCCTGGGGATAGGCGCGTTCTGCTTCCTGAATGCCCAAGATAGTACGCGCGCGCAAGCCTTGAATCAGAAGGCGGTCCATAGTTCCCCTCAATGCTTGTGCCCGTTCTTCTTCGGGCAAAAGTGTCCTTCGGGTTCCATGGGTTCCCCGCATTGGGGACAAATTCGTCGTCCGCGTTGCACCACTTCCAAACCCCAGCGCGCCAGCCGTCGCGCCTGAGTCCGCGTGCACCAGAAGCGGACGGCGGCGGCCTGATCGGGGTCCTCTCCCTCTGCCGTAATCTCGCGCGCCAGAATCACTACCAGGTCATGTTGAGGTTCATACCCCAGGCCCAGTGCGCCGGCACGGAAAAGCGCATCCACGGGCGGCTGGATATGCATTTCCTGCTCGTCGAAATCGGCTTGCGCCTCGGGAAGATGGGGAAATTGCCGGGCAACCTCAGCTAGCATTTGCTCGATACCGATTGCCAGCGACTGGAGTTGAATCTTTTCAATGAGAATGCTGATAGGCTTTGTTTCTCCCTCGCGCCAGCCTTGCAGATAAAAGACGCGTTGACCGGGCGGCCCGATCGCATCGGCCGTGATGTGACGAAGGGGAATCACGTCCAATTCAAAGCGCGGCATCAATCCGGTTGCTTAACTTGAAAGACGTCGAAATCGCGTGCCACGCTCACGTTCGGGAAGACGGCTTGGGCTTCTTCCAGAACGTCTTTCTCGCGATAGCGACGCGAAATATGGGTCAGGATCAAGTGACGTACGCTGGCCTGGGCGGCCAGTTCGGCCGCCTGCCGGGCCGTAAGATGGGAAAATTGACGGGCCATCTCCGCCTCTTCCTCAAGATACGTGGCCTCAATGACCAGGACGTCGGCCTCACGGCAATGTTCCACCAGGTTATCTGTCTGACCGGCATCGCCAACGTGGACCAAGCGCGCGCCCCGCCGCGGGGGGCCGAGCACGTCGTCCGGCGCCACACGACGGCCATCGGGCAACGTGACCACCTCGCCCTCTACCAGCCGGCGGCGTAAGGGACCGGCCGGCACACCCAGCGCCTCCGCCTTCTCCGGAAGGAAAGGCCGACGAGTGCGCCCCTCGAAACGGAAACCCAGGCTATCCGCATTGCGATGAGAAACCGGAAACGCGGAAATGGTAAAGTCCTCTGTTTCGAAGAAGACCCCAGGTTGAATAGCATGGAGACGAAGGTCCATCGGCGGCTTTGTGCCGCGCAGTACCACCCCGTAGAGCAAATCGCGAATGCGATCGAGAGCCCAGCCACCAGCGTAGATGTTGAGTTCCTCCAGAGTCTCCCAGCGCATCAAGGTCGAAAGTAACCCCGCCAGGCCCAGGATATGATCCAGGTGGCCGTGGGTAATCAGGATGTGATTCAGGTTGCGGAAACCAATGCCGGCCTGGAGGATTTGCCGCTGCGTACCCTCGCCGCAATCGATCAGGAAACGAAATTCATCATGTTTAACCAGTTGCGCCGAGAGACCGCGTTTGGCCGAAGGAGCCGAAGCCGAAGTGCCCAGGAATATGATTTCGAACAAAGGAACATCCTCTCCAACAAAGGTTTGCGTAATTGTACCTCATCTGATGCTGGTGATTACCCACCAGTCCAGAACTCGGTAACTGCCTGCCTGCGGCACAGGTCTTCGACCTACGTACACAGCTCGTTCGGTTGACCGGGATTTGGATTGGCAAGAAACTTGCTCTGGAAAATCAAGGCAGAAAAGAATCATGGGAGAGAAGAGGCCATTTCAGGCGTTCGGACGGCGGGTGTTCGGACGGCAGGTGTTAGGACGGCAGTTGAACTGCCGTCCTACTACTGGGGGGCGTTCTTAACCATCCCTGCCAAGAAGTCTCCTTGGGAGTTGGGATGGCGCGCGGGAACGGCCTGCCAGGTCGTTTGCGGAGAGTCACTCTGCCGTGCTAGCATCCCGTGGCTGGTGGGCTGCATCAAAATAATGGGAATCGGAAAACTGGGTATTGATTTCCGCTTCGTTTTCGTCTATACTGATAATAATAGGAAAAGGTTTTTCATGCAGGAGAGGCGCAGGCTCAAACGCCGCTATCTGCGCTATTATGGTCGCGTCTACGATGCCAGAGGTAGCGGGCAAATCGGTAATCTGGTAGACATCACAGAAAAAGGCGCCATGATTCTCACCGACCATCCTCTGCCAGTCAACCAGATTCTTCACTTGCGCCTAGAACTTACCGCGGATATTGCGCATCAACCTTTCCTGGAATTTGTTGCCCGGAGTGTCTGGTGTCAACCCGATATTGACCAGCGGCATTTCAATGCCGGTCTGGAAATTATCGGCCTCACCGCCAACGGCGAAGAAATCATTCGACGGATCGTGGCGCTCTATGGTTTCCGTGATAACAAGCCCACCGACTCTCAGCCTGCGACCGATGTATGGTAGTTCCCTTGCCTTGTTTTCGAGTGATAGTGGGAGGAAGCGGCCATGAACGAAAGAAGGAGACAGAAGCGACGTCAGGTCATTTATTATCTCCCTGTCCATGACGCGGCTACACTCCAGATGGTAGGTCACCTGGTGGATATCAGCCCAAGTGGCTTCAAACTCGATAGTCCCCGTCCGTTGCCGGTTGGCCGGGATTACGTGTTTCGCGTGGATTTGCAAGGCCATGCCGCGCAAAAACCCTATCTGGCCTTTCGCGCCCGCAGTCGCTGGTATCGTCAGGACCCCCTTGCGCCGAATGTGTATAACATTGGGTTTGAAATTGTTGCCTTGCCACCGGGGGACGAGCAACTCATCCAGCACGTCATGGAAAAATACGCCGCGACGGAAGAATATTCCTACCCCTGGAAGTAAGAGCCGTTGATAGACCCCTCTCTGCCGCTCGTCGAACTCCATCGCCATCTGGACGGCAACGTCCGCCTGTCAACGATCTTGGATTTGGGGCGCCAACATAACCTGCCTCTGCCGGCCTGGAGCGAGGCGGAGTTACGCCCTTATGTGCAAATCACGGAGCCACAGGCGGGTGTCATGGCTTTCATCGCACATTTTCACTGGGCGCGCGTGATTCTGGTGAATTATGATGCTGTGCGGCGCATTGCCTACGAGAACGTGGAAGATGCCCGGAGAGAGGGGATAGATTATATCGAACTGCGTTTCAGTCCCTGGTTCATGGCAGGACCCCACAGCCTGAATCCCGCCGGCGTGGTCGAGGCGGTGGTGGATGGTGTGCAGGCCGGTCAACGTGATTTCGGCGTGCGCGTTCAATTGATTGGAATCCTGAGTCGTACCTACGGCGCGGCGATTGCCAGTCAGGAGCTGGAGGCGCTGCTCACACAACGAGAACAGATCATCGCTTTAGACCTGGCTGGCGATGAGGCCAACTTTCCTCCCGAATGGTTTCAGGAGCACTTTCGGCGAGCACGCCAGGCCGGTTGGCATGTGACCGTCCATGCCGGTGAGGCGGCCGGTCCAGAAAGTATTTGGCAGGCCGTGCGCGTCCTGGGTGCGGAACGCCTGGGCCATGCTGTGCGCGCGATCGAAGATCCAGCTCTGCTTGACTATCTGGCCGAGAGGCGCATAGGAATCGAATCTTGCTTGACCAGTAACGTGCAGACCAGTTGCGTGAGCAGTTACCGTGTCCACCCTTTGCGGCGCTTCCTCGAACACGGTATCCTGGCCACTATCAACACCGATGACCCTGGCATCAGCGGGATCACTCTGCGCCATGAGTATGAGGTCGCTGCCCCACAGGCGGGTTTGAGCGCGGCGCAGATTCGCCAGGCTCAGGAGAATGCCTTGGAGGTATCCTTCCTGAGTGAGGCCGAGAAACAGGCACTGCGTGCGCGACATTCGGACGCCATGTCACGCGGATAAATCCTGGGGGATGTTGGTGGGGGGTCTGGTTTCCCTGGCAATGTGGCTGACAAATTGCGGCTGATGGTGTAACCAGGGGATGGTTCCCACTAGGATGCCCTGGAATACCGTGTTTCAGCAACTGCTTGTTAGAGAGATTGTGGTGGAAAGTGCGGACGGACTGAAGGCCTGCCGGCGCAAATTCTGAGATTTGCGCCACGCTTGCTATCCACTACTTTCGGTGGAAGTCCGCGGGAATTTCGCCCCAGGCTTCGGTATCCCACTTGAGGATCGGGGCTATCACGCCGTTTTCCTGGAGCCAGTGTTCGGCGCGCGCCACTAACTGGAACAAGGGAGCGTTTTTCTCATCTGGTTTCAGGTCGGTATGGCAGCGTCCGGCCTGCACCCAGCCAATGGCAACCTCCGAATCGGAATAGATGAGCGCGGTGATGCCTCGTGACTTCATCCAGGCCAGGGCGTGGACAATCGCCAGGAATTCGCCGATGTTGTTTGTGCCGTTCTCGAAGGGGCCCTGGTGGAAAATTTCCTGGCCGCTGGCTGTGTGAACGCCGCGATATTCCAGACGGCCGGGACTTCCGGAACAGGCCGCGTCCACGCAGTAACTTTCGGCCACGGGAGGCTGGGGGGCAAACAACCACCGTTGGGCCGAGGCTGGCCGTCCAGCATAGGTGGCGTACTCGCCAGCCAGGGCGCGTTCGGCTTCCTGGCGTGAGGCAAAGGCTTTGTATTGTGCACCCGGAAAACCAAGGACTTGCCGGGCGCATTCTTCCCAGGTGGAGAAAATCCCTCGCTGGCGGCCGTTCCATACCACGTAGTATTTCTCTTTCCCTCCCATGGTCTCTCTCCTAGTTATCACTCACGAGTTCCTGGCTGGTGGCTTGCATTTCTTGCAACACGGTCGGGATTTGTTCGGGTGGCAGATTGAGCCGAAAGATGTGCGTCATTCCGTCTGCCAGCACATAGCGCAGCGTGCGCCAGGAGGCAGTTGGCGGAGTAGTTTGCAGGGATGGGGTATATTCCAGGGCGGCCTCCCATTGCGGATGGGCAGCGCGGTACTCCTCCAGCAGATTAAGCGCCGCGACGCGCAGCGGTAAGAAACCGCTTTCGGTGGCCCAGCGTGCCTGATTTTCGGGAGAGAACAACCAGCGCAGGAAGAGCCAGGCGGCAAGTTGTCTGGCCGGCGCGGTCCGCAGGATGGCCAGCGAAACCCCGTAGGTGCTGACGGCGGTGTGGCGCGGTCCCGGATAGGGGATCAGCGTCCACTCGTCCTTGCTTTGCGCGCGGGTCAGGGCGGCCTCGAACTCTGTCAGGTCGCTCAAATCGCCGCTGACGATTAGCGCCAGGCGACGCGCGAACCCCTCGGCAGGCGCGACATCCAGTGGAAGCCAGGCACAGTGTTCGTCATAGAGTTCCTTGAGGAAGGTCAACGCGGCTCGGTTGGCGGTAGTATCGAAGTGATAGATTCCATTTTCCCAGACAGTGCCTTCGAAAGCCAGTAGCCAGGTATAGGCGGTCTGCCAGTGTGTGTCCACCATCCAGCCGCCGTAGCCATCGTTGCGCACATCGGCATCCGCGCGCAGGGCAGCGTTGGCCGCGCAGGCCTGTTGGCGGAACTGTTCGGCGGTCTTGGGTGGATGGGCGAAGCCCAGTTCGCGGCCCCAGGTCGAGTTATAGATGAGGAAATGCGCCGAGCGCGCCAATGGCACAGCCCAGCGTTTTCCGTTGATTTCCTCCTGTTGCCAGAAGGCGGCGGGAATATCCTCTATCGTCTCCTGGGGTATTCCCCAACGCCCATGTGTGACGTAGGGTGTCAATTCGACCAGTTGCCCGGCCTCTGCCAGGGCGAGAATCTGCTCCGGCAGAGTCGCGATGAGATCAGGTTGCTCCGGGTGGCTCTGGAGCGCCTCGTAGAGCGAACGGTAATCCGGCTGGCGTTCCAGGTATACGGTTATTCCCCACTCATTGACTGTATTGAACATGGCGACCTGATTCTCGAGGGCGGCGGCAGAGGGGCCTGTAAACGCATGCCAGATACGCAGAGAGAGGCCGCGCACGTGCGCGGCCTCGGCCCGCAGGTCCGCCGTGGCGGATGGCACGATGGTGGGGACGGGAGGCGTCACTGGTGTGGCGGTTGGTGTTCCCGAAGGATTAATTGGCGTTGATCCGGGCGAGCAGGCGGCCAGGATCAGCACGGCCAGGGTTATGACGATCAGGAAGAGAGGCAGGCGGCGCATTAGAAGGTCAGGAGTGGGACAGGCGTGAGTAACAGGAGGAAGAGGACGAGGGTCAGCGCGGCCAGGAATTTGCGGCGGGCGTCGAGCGGTGTGATTTGATCCAGGGGGGCGGCGTGGGCCTGCCCGAAGAAGAAGATGATGAGGGCCCATAGCCACCAGCCCGACCAGAGAAATCCCAGGAGGAGCAAAATGACCAGCAAGGCTCGCCAGAGTGCGAACGCTTTGCGGCCGATCAGGGCATACAACACGTGTCCGCCGTCCAGTTGACCGGCGGGGATGAGATTGAGGAAGGTGACCAGCAATCCGGCCCAGGCCGCCCAGGCAATCGGATGCAGGTACACGTCGCGGCCGCCGATGGGGAGAGGCCGCCCCGTTAACCAGTACCGCAGCCAGTAGCGCAGAGGGGATTCCCTATACTGCGGAGGCGTGGGCAGCCATTCTCCCTTGACGAGATATTTGGCGACCAGATAGAGGATCGAGTTTCCTTCCAGTACGTCGTCGTTTGGGCAGGTATATGTTTCGCCGGGCAGGGCGTTGGTCAGACAGTTAGGCAGGCGATCCGCGTGGCGGAGGTAGGAGGTGTCCTCCAGGGTTTTCACCGGCGATAGGGATAGCCCGTAGAGCAGCAACGGCAAAGCGACCAGGAAGCCCGTCAGCGGGCCGGCGATGCCGATATCCAGTAAGACGCGTTTGTTCTTCGGTGGACGGCGAGAGACGATCACCGCTCCCAGCGTCCCCAGTGGACTGACGAAGGGCAAGGGCAGGAAGTAGGGCAGGGTAGCATCGCCGCGATGGAGACGCCTGGCAAAGTAGTGCCCTAACTCATGGGCGAGCAGAATGCCCATTAAGGTCAGCGCAAAGGGCAGGCCACTCCAGGGATGCTGCCAGACGGCTCGGAGCAAGGCCGCCTGCGGTATCTCGGCGCCATAGACCTGGCGGAGCGCCTCGCCCTGCGCGTTCAGCGCGCCCGTGAACAGGACGCTCAGGAACGTTAGCACGAGCAGGATTAGGTTGACCCAGATGTTCCAGCGCCGAGGGGCAGGCAGGCTGGGTACCAGGATGACCACCTGCTGGTTGTTTTCGATGCGAAACAGCGGCGTGACCTGATACGGACGCAGGGCTTCGACGAGTTGATCGTAGGCGGCGGCCGAGTCCTCGTACAGAAGATGGCCCTGATAGCGAACCAGGAAATGACGCTGGTCGCCCAACGTCACCCCTTCGATGCGAAACACGCGCGAGACGAGCGAAGCGAGGAAATCGGTATCGGGTAATGTCATGGCACTTCCTGAAACAGAGAGACTGTTGCTGGCTGTAAGGATACTGCAAGCGGACGGCTTTGGCAAGTGCTGCGTGGCCCAAAGCGTGGCTGTTTATACTTTTCCTACACTTTGTTAACGTCTTTCTTGTACACATCGAGTATGCTTACGCCAGTCAGAAATCTAGATAAGGAGAAGTGTTATGGGAAAAATCATCGGTATTGATCTTGGAACCACGAACAGTGTGGTAGCAGTCATGGAAGGTGGTCAGGCGACGGTCATCCCGACCTCGGAGGGCGGACGCTTGTGCCCTTCGGTTGTGGCGTTCACCAAGAATCGCGAACGACTGGTGGGGCAGACTGCCAAGCGTCAGGCCATTGTGAATTCGGAGAATACGATTTATTCGATCAAGCGTTTCATGGGACGGCGCTACGATGAGGTCGAGACCGAGCGCAAGATGGTGCCTTACACGGTGGTGCGCGGGCCGCAGGACGAGGCGCTCGTCCGTATCCCGGTCATGGACCGCGAGTACACGCCTCAGGAGGTCTCGGCCATGATCCTGGCGAAACTCAAGGCCGACGCGGAGGCCTACCTGGGTCAACCGGTCACCGAGGCGGTCATTACCGTCCCGGCCTACTTCAACGACAGTCAACGCCAGGCGACGAAGGACGCCGGCCGCATCGCTGGCCTGGATGTGAAACGCATCATCAACGAACCCACTGCCTCTGCCCTGGCCTATGGCCTTGACAAGAAAAAGAACGAGACCATCCTGGTCTTCGACCTGGGTGGTGGGACATTCGATGTCTCCATCCTGGAGGTAGGCGAGGGCGTGATCGAGGTCAAGGCCACCAATGGCGATACCCATCTCGGCGGCGATGACTGGGATCAGCGCATCGTCAATTGGGCCGCCGACGAGTTTAAGAAAGAACACGGGATTGACCTGCGGCAAGATCGCCAGGCGTTACAGCGTCTGCGCGAGGCCGCCGAGAAGGCCAAGATCGAACTCTCCACGATGATGGAGACGGAAATCAACCTGCCCTACATCACGGCGGATGCTTCTGGGCCAAAACACCTGCTCCTCAAGCTGACGCGCGCCAAGTTCGAGCAAATGACTGAGGACTTGCTGCAGCGCTGCATCATTCCTTTCGAGAACGCCCTGAAGGACGCTCGTATGACAGCGGCCGATCTTGATGAGGTTGTGCTGGTCGGCGGCGCGACCCGCATGCCGATGGTGCAGGAACTGGTGCGGAAACTGACGAACGGCAAAGAGCCGAACAAGGGTGTCAATCCCGATGAGGTGGTGGCCATTGGGGCGGCCATTCAGGCTGGCGTCCTGGGTGGTGAGGTCAAGGATATCCTGCTGCTCGACGTGACCCCCCTCTCGCTGGGTGTGGAGACTCTGGGCGGCGTGATGACGGTCATGATCCCGCGCAACACGACCATTCCGGTGCGCAAGACGGAGATTTATTCCACGGCCGCCGATGGTCAAACTGCCGTGGACATCCACATTCTGCAAGGCGAGCGTCCTATGGCGGCCGATAACATGTCGCTGGGTCGCTTCCGGCTGGATGGTATCCCGCCGGCGCCGCGTGGCGTGCCGCAGATCGAGGTGACTTTCGATATTGATGCCAATGGCATCCTGAACGTCACGGCGCGCGACAAAGCCACCGGCAAGGAGCAGAAGGTGACCGTCACAGCCTCGACGAACTTGAGTAAAGAAGAGATCGAGCGCAAGATAGAAGAAGCCCGCCGTTACGAAGCGGAAGACCGCAAGCGACGCGAATTGGTCGAGGCGCGTAACGAGGCGGATACCCTGATCTACCAGACCGAGAAGACGCTGCGCGAATTGGGCGATAAAGTGTCCTCTGCCGAGCGCGGTGACATCGAGAGCAAGATCAATGACCTCAAGCAAGCCATGCAAGGCGAGGACGCCCAGCGCATTCGCAAGGCCAGCGAGTCCTTGCAGCAGATTCTCTACACTCTCAGTCAGCGGCTATATGCCCAGGGTCAACCGGCCTCTAGCGGAGAAAGTGGGCCACAGCCTCCTCCTTCGGGAGAGGGTGATGTGATTGACGGTCAGGTGCGCGAGGCGTAAACCGCTTCCGATAGACTGTAGGGCGCATGGGAAAGAAGTCCCATGCGCCCTGTGTTTTCCGGTAACGTTGGACTTATTCGGTCAGGTGGAGTTTCTCCCGCAGGGCTTCTGAGGAAGTGATGACGGAACGAATGACATACACTGGCCGATGTTTGATCTCCTGGAAGATATAGCCGATGTACGCGCTCACCAGGCTCAATCCGAACAGGATTGTTCCCCCTGTCAACAAGATTACCGCAAGGTTTACCACAGGAGGCATCGTGGTTTGGACTCCAGAGACCATTTCCCGGCTTCCCCAGATTGTCAGCAGGGAACCTATACCCAAAAGACACAAGGCGGCCAGAACGTTGAACCAGAGCGGAAGGATGGAAAACGAAAAAATCGCGTCGAGGGCCAGACGCCACATCTTTTTGAGAGTATATTTTGGCTTGCCTCCCAAGCGTGTTCCCAATTCATAAGGAAGCACGGTGGTGCGGAACCCGGCCCAGGCGATCATTCCGCGCAGGAAACGGTGACGTTCTGGCATTTGTCGAAGGGCCTGGACTACGTTGCGGCGTACCAGCCGGAAATCGGCTGCTCCCGGCACGATCGGGAGGCCACTTAAACGGCGAAGAATTCCATAGAAGGCCGATGCGCTCCAGCGCTTGAAAGCCGTAGCACCCTCGCGGCTGGCTCGCTGCATGAGTACGACATCCCAGCCCTGTTGGTACGCCTGGAGCATTTGCGGCAGGCAAGAGGGAGGATGTTGACCATCGCCATCCATCGTGATCACCGCGTCGCCTATGGCAAGGTCGAGGCCAGCACTGAGGGCTACCTGGTGACCGAAGTTGCGGCTGAACTCCACGATGGTCAGACGCGCGTCTGCTTTTGCCAGGCGCTCTAGAATCTCTTGGGTACGATCCAAGGAACCATCGTTAATGTACAGGATGTGGAAACGATACGGCAACGATTCCAATACCTCCAGCAGCGAGGCGTGGAAGCGTTCAACGGCTTCTTCTTCGTTGAAGACCGGCACAACGATATCGATAAGAGGAGGTAAACCTGTGCTGACCATGACAGAAATTACCGGCTACTCTGGTAGCGGATTGGTTCTACTGGACGCGAGGAGCGAGAGGTGGGAGAGGAGAAGCCGCGAGGGTAGTAGAAGGTCTGGCGTAAGGCTGGGGTGAGCACGGCGCTCTCGCGGTAGCCGCGATACGTGCCCCAGAATTGCATCCAGCGGAACCAGAGGATGGAAGCCAGGTTGGCCCATAAGACTCCTTCACGCGCGGCGTGGAGGAGATCCGAGGCAATGTTGGCGGTCACCATGCGTAGGAAGTCGTAAAGGCTGAAGTGGGCTTCCGGGTAGATCCGCTTGAAGGCCATTGCCTCGCGCCGATAGCGATTATATACGCCGCGTGGCGTCTCGTGATGCACGTGGATGACTTCCGCTTCGGCGACATAGGAAATGTCATGCCCTTGCTCATGGGCCCACTTGGCCCAGGCGATGTCTTCCAGGCCTGTCAAAGTTTCGTCGTATGGATGGGCCTGCCATAGCGCGCGACGGATCGCCGCATTGGCGTTGTTGCAGAACGGGTGTGCCTGATGCGGTTGGGATGTTTCCGGAAACCACTGGTAGAAGATTTGTTTTTCCGAGAAGCGGGCATTGTGTGGGCCGCGCTGTTTTCCATACGTCAAGGCAACCTGTGGGTCCTGGAAGGGTTCAGTGAGGCGTTCCAGCCAATCCGGATAGACGGGATATACATGGGCGCTAGCGATGACGACGATCTCGCCATGCGCGGCCGCTATGCCTCGATTGAGGGAACGGCCAAAGGTGAATTCTTCGGGAGCAATATGGAGCACGCGCGCACCGAACGATTCCGCGATCGAGACGGTGGTGTCGGTGGAGCCTGAGTCCACCACAATCACCTCGTCTGCCGGTATCGTCTGGCAGCGTAGCCCTTCCAGCAAGCGGGGCAAGTGCTGGGCTTCGTTATAGGCGCGAATGACCAGGGAACACCGCATGGATCAGAATTGACGGTACGGTTGAGGTTGTTTGCAGGGCAACTTCCCTTCCAGGTACTGCCGCACCATGTCATCATTGAAAAGGTTGTAGATGACTCGCAAGTGTTCTGGTTTGAAGTCGCTGGCCAGGAAGTTCTTCCCGGTGGCCTTTTGAGGCCGCGTGACCCAACCTCCTTTGGCCTCGAAGATTTCCAATAGTTGTAGGGCTTCATGAGCCGATTGCACGACTACCTTGCCAGCCACGTCGTGGATGCCGTCGTCGGGGTGTAATTCTGGCAGGACCTGATGGATAATTTCGCCGGCGTCCGGCTCAGAAACAATGTAGTGGAAAGTGCTGCCGGCGTAGGTTGGTTCCATGAAATAGAACGGCCAGAACAAGGTAGCCGCGCCGCGGTATCGTGGCGAGAGGCCCAGGTGTAAATTGACCGTATGGCGTGGCAGGGCGGAGAAAAGCGGTTCGCGAATCATCCCGGAGCCAAATACCAACACCAAATCCGGGTTGATGGAACGAACAAAGTCCACGCTTTGCTGGGAGTTCAGGGCCTCGTGAGTGACCTTGAGCAGTGGGCAGTCTGGGAAAGGTTGATCGCCAAAGTACTTGCGTTCGGCCTTCTCACGATTGCCGAAGTGCCGGAGGAAGTTCTGGCGATCCATTTCCAGCAGGCCGTCTGGCGGCTGGGGCAGGAGGTGTTCGCGCATTTCCACCAGAGCGCCGGCCAGGGGGTAACGTTGGGCAATGGTATTGATGTAATACAGGTGACGCGGGTGACTTCCGCCGATCCAGAAGAGTTTCATGCTTCCCTCACACGGGTTCCAGGAGGTGATGTGACACCAGTTTTTCGGCGATTTCGAAAAGCTGGCGCATGGGGAAAGATGTTTTCTCGGCAATATCCAGCAGGGAGGTCTGGCCATCACTGTAGAACAGCAGCCAGCGAATTGCATCCAACTCGTTGCCGTATAGAATCGTTTCCTCCGAAACCTGGTAAGGCCGTTGTTCGTGAGGGAGGTGCAGGTTCGCCGCTTGTTGTTTGATGCTACCACCCAGGTTCGGATAGAGGCCGCGCTTACCCAACATGGGTTCTCCATAGGGCATGAGCGAGCGATAGGTGCGATTCATCTCCAGTTTCTCAATGGCTAGCAGGTATAACTTCAGCGTTTGGATCAGCGCATCGGCGCTGATGAAATCCAGGTTGTCCAGGGAAGTATGATAGAAAGTATACTCGTAATACTTATCTTTGCAAATCATACCAATGGGGATACGGAAGGCGGGAGCGGAAAACTGTCTCTCGTCGCTGCCGTTGATGTCGAAGGGGTATTCGATATAGTCCAGGCGCAGTTCGCGAAAGGTCTGGCGAACGACGCGATCAATAATACTGTTGCCGAGGAAGGTGCGCTTATAACCGAACGGTCCTGGGCCGGCGACGGTAGAGGGGAGAAAACCGCCAGCGATGGTCGGTGCGATCGACTCGTTGCGCGAGAGCCAGACCAGCGCGCCGATCGTTTCCGGCGCAATCAGAAAGCGGTACGTATGTCGTCGTTGTCTTTGGCTGAGTTCACGGAGCAGGAGCGCCCAAAGGACCATGCCGGAAAGATTGTCGTTTCCCAAGGAGGGGTGACAACAGTAGGTTGAAATCAGGTATTCGTGTCCCGAACGGCCTGGCAGAACGGCCTCTCCATAGGTTAGACTGCCGGGAGCCAGGACGGTATCTATCTTGACGAAATACGTTTCCTGACGGTCGAGAGCGTCGAACTGACGTTGCGAGAGACAAAATCCCCAGGTGCGATTGTAGTAACTGGTGCGATAGGGAATGGCATCCGGTAGATCAGGGAGGGTGTGCAGGTGGGGGCGAAGTTCCTCAAAGGTTAACGTACCTTCGAAGGGGATGCTGTAACTGACCAGGTGCAGGTTGTTCTGTTGAAAGTCTACAATGCGTCGGCCATGCGAATCGGCGATATAGGCTTCCCGGACGTTCCACTCCTCCGGCACTACCCAATCGTAGGCGACTGTGCCGGAAGGCACCTCCTGGATGGTGAAGTCGGCCACCTCGCGCAGGATGGCAAGTGTCTGCCGCACCCCCTCGCCGGTCAGACTGCGGCAGAGGGGAAAGAGACGATTCAAGAAATCCCGGGCCTGCGCGCTAAGGGTTGCCTCTTCCAGAGTGGTCATGAGGGGACCATTTCCGTATGCGAATCAGAAGACTACCCCAACGTTGATATCTATAATCTTGCTTACCATCCTTCACGATTCGGTTGATCCCTGTCTCGTAACTCTCAGTCAGGATGTCAGGATTCAGCGTCATATTCAGCACGGACAGCTCTCGCCCTGGACGAAAGCGTATGCGTAGGGCCTCGAAGGCGAAGCGAGCAAATGCTTTGGGAGTAATCTTACAAAAACGCATGCGCTGACGTGCGGGTAGACTCCACCAGATCGTATCGAGTATTATACGTTTCACCACTTTAAGAAAAGCAATCTGCAGGTCGAATTGCGAGCGCTTAGTGCACTAATGAGAGACAACTTGGAATCTCTCATAAACGATAAGCGTTATCACGGCCTCAGTGACCAATCTAGGACAAGCGAGCCGGGTTAAGCCATCATAGGGCATGACAGGGAATGTTACCAGTCGTAATCGTTTTCGTACCCTAACTGGATCAAGATGTCACCGGCGATGTCCTTAAAAAGACGTTTGTGCTCCTCGGTAAAATATTCGCGCCAACTACCGCTCTTGCCTTGGCGAAAGGTTGGGGACTTAGAGGGCTGGATGGCTGCTAAAACGGTTTCTATCAAAATATCTTCCGATGATGGGAAGGTGCCGGCCCAGTTGCTTCGGATCAGATCTAGCATATTCTTAATAACCGGTCGGGGATTGTAGCGAATATCCTCAAAACGAATCGGCATCACGCCAGGCTGTTCTAGCCATTTAATGACCCCTTCGTAGAGGTCCTTGACATTTGGGTACTCAAAACCTGGTTCATCAATCCCTTTAATTGTGGCTGTGATTCTCGCATCCATATTGGGCAAGGTGAGATAATACTGTCTAAGACGATGTTTTTCATGCATGTCTACAGCATAAAAAATATGGGAGATCAATTGGTCGCGAGGGTCTCTGTAAATGAAGTAGTTGACACGGCCGGGGCCACAGGTGGCCTGAATATAATCCTCGCTAGGGGGCAGGTAGCCCCAGCCGATCACGCCAGGGCGAATCTGCTTCAATTCGTGCAGCACCTCTCGTGGATTACGGTGGCGACCCTGGGCGGTAATGGTGCGTACAGGAGGCTGGCGCACATAGGCGTAAGGCAAGGCCTGCCAGATACCATGTAATACTTGCAAAAGCAGATGGGAGCCGCTTTTTGCCCTAGCGTTCCCAAAGATGGCTGGCGAGTCGAACTCCAGGCGCTTCCAGCGCCAGGAGGCTTGCAGGTATTGTTGCGTTTGCTTAATGACGTGGCGTATGGTAGGAGGTAAGGACGACATGATACCTCTCCTGCTCTCAGGATGTCTCTAGATGATTTTGATGTGCCTGGTTTTCCTGGCGCGCCGCGGCAGCCATTGCACTGACCATGCCCAGCGAAACCCAAAGGTATGGTAAGGCAAAGGTGTCTACACTAAAGCCTTCGGTGAGAAAGGCCACGAGCACAAACAGGCCAGCCCAGCCGATCACGCGATAGTTGACCTTGTCAGATTGACGCAGGAAGCGCGCCGAGGCCCATATAACCAGATACCATGTCAGAAAGGCGGAAAAACCGGCAATGCCGGTCTCTGCCAGCAGGCGAATCCAGAAACTCTTGATGTTGGGCAAATAAGGAGATTGATAAAAGTACTCTATGACTTCCGTAAGGTTCCAACCATACGCAGGAAGTTCGGTTGGAAAGAAGAACCCTGTGTTCCCCAGCCCGACTCCTAGAAGCGGATATTGTGAGAACACCCTCCAACCGGTGACCCAGTAGACGTAGCGCTCGGCGAAAGCCAGATAACGAAAGATGAGATAAATGAGATAAGGGTTGAGAGAAGATAAAGGTTGTTGGAGCAACCACGAAGGAAGCTGCCACAGACGTTGCAGGCGTGGATCCACCTGTGCCAACCCGCGCAGAATAACCAGCGTCAGAAGGAGGTAGAGACCCAATAAAGTTGCTGATAGCAGTATCCCCAGGAGTGGCATCAGGAATTGCCGCGAACGCCGAGTAAGAAACTCCATACGGGAAAGAATCTTTGCCCGTACTTTGCGTACTAGGACAAGACTGTAACAGACAACGGTTGTGAAGAGTACCAGGAAAAAAGACAGAGCGCCTACGCGCGAGGATAATAAAACTACGACACTTCCTATCACCAATAAAATGTTCTCTGTGCTAAGGCCTCCCGGACGTCGCGAAAAGGCAGACCATCCCTGTAGCGTAGCAGATAACCACAGGGGCAGATACAGAATATTCAACTGATGGGCCAACCAGGAGGGTTCGTAAGCGAAGGCGGTCATGCGTGTCAGGGAAAAATCTCGTATCGAGAAGAGACGGTGAAATGTCACCAGGAAACCAGGAAAGCGACTATCCAGCGCAAAGATGTATATTCCTTGCGCTACGGCCCAGAGCAGAGTCAACGCCCCGCCTAAGGAAATCCACCGCAGGGTACTGGTCAGCCGGGCAGGTTGCTGGTAGAGCCAACTCGCTGTCACCAGATAGAAAAGTACCCCGATGGCTACTGTTGCCAGAGCGCTGGTTTCTTCGTCCAAGACCGTCTTGTTCTTGAATGACGGGATGGGCAAGAAAAAAGCCATAGTGCTGGAGAGAATGGCGAGGGAGCAAAAGAAGATCAAGGGAAGACTTTCACGAGGAACTCTTCTTCCCCGGATCAGGTAAATGGCTAACCAGACGCTCAGCCATCCCAAGGGAATCAGCGAGGCAGGAGCCACCACAGTATGTCCTGTCAACGCGGAGAGCAGGGGTAGGCTAGTGATAGGCAGCAATACAAGACACAGAACCCAGGCTACCGCAGAGCCGGCATGGAGAAAAGTTGTCCCAAACCGCGCCATACGGTGCATTACGCCTTCCCCCTCCAGAAAGAAAGCGCCCACACGGCTAGCAGGAAACCGACTATGCCTCCAGCCAGGACAAGCGTTCCGCGATCATAGAGAACCGGTCTACCGGGCACCAGGGCTTTCTCTGGTGGAGTAAATTCCACAAAGGGTGCCAAACCGAGACTTGCGCCTTCCTGGGTCAGCAGGGTGTTGGATAACCTGGCCAGGGAAGCCTCGATTGCTTCGGGAGAGTAGTTCAGGCAATTCTCATTCCAGGCGGGGACGAGAGAAATCTGTTGTGTAAGAGGTTCCGGCGTGGGGGTGACATAGCCTGGAAGACAGGCTAACCATCCCTCCATCTGCCGTTGGATCTGGTAGGCTCTCAAAGCGTGTTCTTGAGCCTGGGTCAATGTTTGATAGGCTATCACGGCCCATAGGTCCACCATCGCGGCGGCCAGGACAGGATCGCGATCTCGGATGTACATCTCCAACATCCAACGCCGTCTTTCCAGCGAAGCGCGTCGTTGAAACTCTTCCACGGTCAGAGAATAGCCTAACGATGAACTGGCTTGCGCGACTACTCTTGCCTGTACTTGGTGGGAGTTCACGATGTTGGACACTGTGTCTATAACGCGATATTCTTCTTCGGGGGTCAGGTGGTATCGAATGACATCCAGGTTCACTAGTAGAGCGGTTTTCGCTTCGTACAAAGGCGGTTGCAAGGAATGAAAGATCATGCCTGCCCCCCCTCCTAGAATAGCGCATACTACCAATACCCACCATTTTCGAAGGACGATTCGGCCAAAATCGAAAGTAGAAGCCTCTTTCACTGGGTTACCCTCTCTTGAGAGGATCTCGTCGGACCAGGAAGACTAGCAAACCGATTCCACAATGGGGATGAACCAGGATGGGCCTTGAGGTGGTTGTGAGGGATTATAGAGAATAGCAACAGCAGCCAGGAGAAAACCTAGCGTTTGAGCGCCAGAGTCGCCAAGGAACAATCGGGCCGGCGTCACGTTGAAAACATATAACCCAATGCAAATCCCTAACATTAAGCCGCTGAACAATGAAAGTTCTATCTGTTGAGCAACGACAGCCATGCCCATGAAAAAGGCAAAGGCTATGCCGCTGACGCCAACGGCCAGACCATCCATGCTGTCTATCAAATTGACCGCGTTTGTCACCCCCGTTAACCACAAGATGGTCAGTGCCCATCCCAAACCGTATAAGGCAGGTGTCCCGAAGGGAAGTGAGAATTTCGTAAGGAATTGAACGGAGATGCCTGAGGCGATCAGCAGACAAGATGCTATGATCTGTCCGGCCAATTTTGGCAAAGCCGGTAATCCTCTGGCATCATCCCAGATGCCAAATAGAAAAATAATCGCGGCCGCGGCCCATAGGCCCCAATAGGGCATATGCCACAGACCGAAGAGACCGCTAAGAAGAAAACCTACCAGGACTAAACTTATTCCTCCTGCCAGAGGCGTTGGGTAGGAGTGTTGTTTGTGAACGGCTCTTCCGACAATATCCACCAGCCCGATTTTTCGCGTCAACCAGACTGAGAAGGGATTGAACAGGAGCGTAAACAACAAGCCGGCCAAAACGGCCTCGAAGAGGAGCACCACTTGATTTAGCGCAATCATGGAGACACCTTTCTTCGCTGAAAGCAGGCTTGGTATACCGCCAGCGTTTGCGCAACGATGATCTCGGAGCGAACTCTTTCTCAACAATTTCGCGACCTTTAGCCCCCATCTCTTGAGAGACCGTAGGGTTATTCAGTAGATAGGCAATGGCCCTGACAAGGGCAGCCACATCGCGCGCGGCCACCAGTAAGCCATTTTTACCATCTTGCACAATTTCTCGACAACCAGGCACATCCGTAGTGACGATGGGACGCCCGCAGGCGGCCGCCTCCAGGAGGGTCCTGGACAAACCCTCTCGATACGCAGGTAGACATATGACCACGGATTGGGCATAGATCGTCTCCATTATCGTCTCTCCAACCCCACTATTCTATCACACCTTCCTGCACCCAGCGTCGAAGTTGTTCCACAGGGATGGCAGAGGGATTCTGATCGTCGCTATCTCCAACCAGTATAAACCGCGCTTGCACGCCCATAGAGCGCAACTGTCTGGCTGCTTCGACAAACTCCCCAATTCCTTTATCCCAGAGGAGACGGGCAGGCAGGGTGACTATGGGCGTACCTCTGGGCCAAGGACGAGGTGCAAAGCGGCGGATATCTATCCTCGAACCGCGTATTAACGCCGTTCGTTCTGCTTCTATCAGATGGTTCTCTACAAAAAAGGCTTGATCCTCGGGATTCTGGAAGATAACCCACGTTTCGGGTAGAAGCAAGCGATACAGAATTGTCACCGGAAACCGCAGCCAACGACGCGCTCCTCCTCCTTGCGTGAAGACATATCCCAGGCCGGTAATGGAGTTGACGATGCACGACTGTTTCAAGAAATGCCCAACCAGCGAACCATAGAGCACACATTTGGCCGTAAAGTGATGGACAATATCTGGCCTCTCGCGATGGTAGAGACAGGCCAATTTCATGAGTACGGAGAGTTCTTTGAGGAGATTGAATCTGCGTCGCTCCAGAGGCAGTTCTACCCATCGGAAACCCAGGGTTTGCAAGGATCGGGCGTAACGCCCGGCCGGGGAGATCAATACCACCTCGTCCCCGCGTTCACGCAAAGCCTGTGCCAGCGGCAGGCGGTAATTATATAAAGTTCGAAAGCCTGACGCGCCATGCGATAGGCGATTTCCGATGTCTCGAGGTCGGGAAGTTGCCAGCGAAAACCCTTTCCAAAGTAATTGGGCGAGAAGTGATTGGGATCATCACCTTCGGAGACCACTGTCTGGTGAGGTGCCCCTTGCGTGGTAAAAGAGTGATCCACCCCCACCAGAATAACTTGCTCGAAACCCATGTGGTACGCCAGTTGCAGAGCCACAAAGGTGACAGTTGCCCCAGCCCAAACAGGTTGGCGGACATCTCGCGCGAACCCGGAATGCTTACAGGTTGTGTTGAGGAAAATGACGTTCTCCACCGGCAGAGGCAAATATCTTCTCGAACTCCATGGCAGAAACTTCAACATGGGTAAGGCTAAAATTTCCTCGGCGCACTGTTCAAGCACCAGGCGATTGATAGATACCAGATAAGTCGTCTGGGAACCCAATTCCGGAAAGAGCAAGTAAATCCGATTCAGGCCAAAGGTGATCTCATTACGCAGGGGACTGAGATTAGTCCGGCGCAGGCTGGGACCATTGCCCAGGATAAAACAACGCCTGTGGCGTTGGCTATCGCGTAGTTCCCCCAAGCGATGCAGGCTCTGACGACCGGCGGGGAGTATTTGGAAAAGGAATTGCTCTTTGAGAAAGTATAGATAGCGGTACGGTTGCATAGGAAAATGAGATTGACTCTCGTTTTTCGCGCACGACGCGGCCATTGCCAGAAGGGACACCAGGCGGGCACATTATACCTCAAACAGGTCGCTCCTACCTTGCCCACGCCTTCACTCTCCATCCGCCTTATCGCTCAACTGTCACGACCATGTTGACCAGCCCGAAAAGCCCCCGAGTTTGCGGCGACTGTGAAGCGCTGCCTTTTCTCCTGAACAATTGTGGTATGATTCAAGCGGTCTCTCCAACCGCAATATCCCTGGATTTCCCTGGTGAAACGAAACTTTATCTCTCCGTTGAGTGCCTTGAACAAGTCCACTTTTGGGCGTGCGCTGATTCAACAGGTCGGTTTTTCGCTGTTGACCTTGATGGCGCTCGTCACGGTCGTCCCGATTGTCGCGGTCGTGGTGCATATCGTCCTGCAAGGCGCGCCAGCCATCTCGTGGGAGTTCTTGACATCCATGCCGCGCGAGGGGATGCGCGCGGGCGGAATCTGGCCGGCCATCGTGGGCACTTTCTATCTGACGCTCGGCACGGCGATCTTCTCGGTTCCTTTGGGCATAGCCGCTGCCGTCTATCTCTCGGAATATGCCAGCGATAACTGGTGGACGCGCTTAATTCGCCTGGCGATCATTAACTTAGCCGGCATTCCCTCCGTCGTCTATGGCCTGTTTGGATTGGGTCTGTTCGTTCTGTTCCTGCAGTTCGGTACCAGTATCCTGGCGGCTTCGCTGACGCTTTCGATCATGACCCTGCCGGTCATCATCAGCGCGGCGGAAGAGGCCTTGCGCGCGGTCCCCCAATCTTTTCGTACGGTCAGTATCTCGCTGGGTGCTACTCAGTGGCAAACGATTCGGCGAATCGTCTTACCACAGGCCTTACCGGGTATCATCACCGGCGTGATCCTCGGTCTGGAGCGCGCTGCCGGAGAGACGGCTCCGATTCTGTTCACCGGCGCCGCCTTTTTCCTGCCACGCCTGCCACACTCCATCAAAGACGCTACCATGGCCCTGCCCTACCATCTCTTTGTCATCTCTACCCAGGTCCCGGGCATGCCGGTCCGCATTCAATACGGCACAGCCCTGGTGCTCCTGATCTTTGTCTTGACCATGAATATTGTTGCCACCGTCATTCGCGCGCGGGCGCGCGCGAAGCGACAATGGTAATACGCTTTCGCTATGGACGAATACAAGATTGTCATCCGTGACCTCTCCCTGCAATATGCCGATGGAAACGAGTCGCTCCATCATATCTACTTGAATATCCCTACCCATGCCATCACGGTGCTCTTTGGGCCGGCTGGTGGGGGAAAATCCTCTCTGTTGCGTTGCATCAATCGCCTGAACGATCTCACCGATCTCAAGACGATCAGCGGCGAAATCCTGTTGGATGGGGACAATATTCTTGATCCGCGCACCGATGTCATTGCTCTGCGCCGACGGGTCGGGATGGTGTTCGCCCGGCCGGTCGTCTTGCCAATGTCTATCCGTCAGAATCTGACGTATGGGCTGGAATTGGCCGGCGAGCGGCGCCGTTCGCGTCTGGAGGAGGCGGTCGAATGCAGTCTTCGTCAAGCGGCACTTTGGGAAGAGGTGAAAGACCGCCTGGACGATCCGGCTGTCGCGCTTTCCGGCGGCCAGCAGCAACGCTTGTGCCTGGCGCGCGTGCTGGCCAATCAGCCGGAAGTCATCCTCCTGGATGAGCCTACCTCAGGTCTGGACCCCATCTCGACGGCCAAGGTGGAGGCCGCCTTGCAAGAATTGAAAAAGACGACCACTATCGTCCTTGTCCCACACTCGGTACAACAGGCCGCGCGCATGGCCGACTATGCCGCCTTCTTCCTGCAAGGCGACCTGATCGAATACGGGCGCGGCAAAGACCTGTTCACCAACCCCCAGGATCAACGTACCCAGGACTACGTGGAAGGGCGTTTCGGGTGAGAGCTCCCTGCCCCGTTAGATCAACTCGATTTCACTGTTCAAAATCTCCCCCTCTGACCAATGGGCCTCAACCCAATGACGAATCCCCTCCAGCGCCGACTGCAGGTAAGCCGAATCGTTGCCGAGCATGGCGCAGGAGATCACTGCCTCCTGCCAGCGATCCTGGTAGGCCATCTCCGCGACCGAGAGATTGAATTGACGATGCAAACGATGCAAAAGAGGCTTCAACCGCCCGCGCTTTTCCTTCAGCGACGTGCAGCCGGGTAATAAAAGATATACTGTCAGGATACCTATCATGAGCCAAGCCGAAAATGCCTATCAACAAGCACTGGATTACCTGTATTCTTTCGTAGATTATAGCCTGAAAAACTCCTCCGAACTGGCCAGGGCCGACTTCAACTTGGACCGCATGCGTGCCCTAGTCGCGTCCTTGGGGCATCCGCAGAATCAATACCCCAGCATTCACGTTGCCGGGACGAAGGGCAAGGGATCAGTTTGTGCACTCTGCGCCTCGGCCTTGCGCGCCGCCGGTTACCGCACTGGTCTCTACATCTCCCCCCACCTGCAGGATTTTACCGAGCGGATTCAAATCAGCGGCCAACCCATACCGCCTGCCGACCTGGTGGCGCTGGTCGAGGAGGCCAAGCCCATCGTGGCGCGTCTCGGCGGGCTGACCTTTTTCGAAATTACTACTGCTCTGGCTTTTCTTTACTTCGCCCGTCAAGGCGTGGATGCGGCTGTGATTGAGGTGGGACTAGGAGGACGGTTGGACGCGACCAACGTAGTGACTCCGCGCGTAAGTGTCATCACCTCGCTTTCCTACGATCATATGGCGGTGCTGGGGAACACCCTGAGCGCGATCGCGCGCGAAAAGGCAGGTATCATCAAGCCCGGTGTGCCTGTGGTTTCGGCCCCACAAGAAGCCGAGGCGCTGGCTGTGTTAGAAAGCGTGGCGACCGAGCGCGGTGCACCCCTGACGCTCATCGGGCGTGAGGTGCGCTTTCACTGGCGAGAATATTCGCTGGAGGGACAATCCCTGGAAATAGAAGCCCCCATTCCTGTTGTCTTGCAAATTCCTTTACTGGGGCGTCATCAGGTGATCAACGCCGCGACAGCCTGGGCCGCTCTACAGATCGGCAATTGGAACATTCCGCTCGAAGCCATGCGCACCGGTTTCCGTACCGTAGTCTGGCCATGTCGGTTTGAGATCGTCCATCGCCACCCCCCCGTCATCCTGGATTCGGCCCATAATGTCGATTCCTTCGAGAAAGTGGCCCAAACCCTGGCCGATTACTTTCCCGACTATCGCGTGGTGCTGATCTTTGGTTGTTCGGAGGATAAGGATATGGCCGCCATGTTGACCGCTCTCCGCCCGCGCTTGCAACACATCCTGGCCACCCAGTCAGCTCACCCTCGTGCGGTCTCTCCTCTTGCAATCGTCGAGGTAGCCAAGCGCATCGGGATTCCGGCTGAGGCTGTGACGCCGGCTGAGGCGGCTCTACAACGCGCCTGGCAATTGGCGCAGGAGAAGCGGTGCCTGGTGCTTTCTGCCGGCAGCATGTTCGTCACTGCCGAAGTCAAAACTGCCTGGCAAAAATGGCACGAGCCGTAGGCGCGCGATCACTCTTCCAGACGGATGCGTTCCAGGTCCGCCGGCGACTCCAATTGCTTACGGAACAGGTCGGTATGCAAGCCGCACTCGGTCTTGCCCGTCCCTGACCAGCGGCCGGCGCGCGGTGCTTCGCCGGGGCGGATTGGCCGCGTACAGGGCGCACAGCCGATACTGGCGTAACCCCACACCGTCAGGGGATGTTCGGGCAACCTGTACTTCTGACGATAGGCTTCCACGTCCACCTCGGTCCAGTTAAGGAGCGGGTTGATTTTGAGCAGGCCGTCGGGTTGGGGTTCCAGAATCCTGGCCGCGGCGCGCGTGGCGGTCTGATCGCGACGAATCCCGGTGAGCCAGGCACGCAGACCGCGCAACGCTTGTTGCATGGGCTGGACTTTGCGAATATAACAGCACAGCGTGGGGTCCTCCTTGGGGAGGTCGCGGTAGACTTCCAGGAACGGACGCCAGCGTTCGTCGTAATGCAGATCCACGACGTTCAACTTGAACTCACTCTCAATCTGTTGACGAAAAATCAGAGTCTCCCAAAAATGCAAGCCGGTATCCAGAAAAAAGATACGTATGTCTGGATAGAGGCGCGTGACCATGTGCAGCAGGGGCAGCGACTGGGTTTGGAAGGAGGAACTCATCGCGATGCTGGGCGCGAAAGTTTTTACCGCCCAGGCAATAATTTCCTGCGGGCTGGCCTGCTCGAATCCTTCGGATAGTCGCGCAATTTCTTCCAGGTCTAGGTTCACGCCTCGATTATATCAAGTTAGAGCGATTTGCGAGATTGTTGCCGCCAACGCTAACAGATTCGTCTGTTTCCTTGCTCGGTAGAGGGCGATTCCTAGATTCCTGGTAGAAGACACCGTATTTTCTCTTATAGGTTATAGGCTCATTTTCCAGGAGTAGTTGAAGTTTCACCTCACTAACCGATCGCACAACGGGCGGCGCAACTAGCAGGGCAAATTCCCCCAAACCGCAAGAGGCACCCAGAGGCTACCTAAACTCCAACTTTCCAGCATCTTTAGTCTCGCGGGCCGGTTTTTCTCTGGTACAATACGCCCGCATATTCCATCTTGCCTTGGGAGACCTGTCTATATGCTTTGCCGGGTCAAACGCTGTCCCTGGTTCTATTTTCTTGCATCACTCTATCCCCTGTTATTTCTTTGGGCAGCGAATGTTACAGAAATCCGAACCGATGAGATCGTTCGGCCCATTCTCTACACTATCGTTGGCAGTGTCCTCCTTTACTTTCTGCTCTGGTTTCTCCTGCGCGACGCTGCTGCTGCTGCTTTCTTGGGCCTGTGTTTGATTATCCTGTTCTTCTCGTATGGTCATGTGTATGACTTGGTCAGGCACGATCCACATCTGGCTGTCATTGGGAGGCATCGTTTCCTGGCACCGTTTTATGGCTTTCTGGCTCTGAGTGCGGCAATCTTATCCTTTCGGTTACGGAAAAAGATCTCCCTATCCCCTTGGTTGACTATCATTGTCTGTGTTCTTGTGGTTGTTCCGGTAATGCACTTGGGGGCCTTTTATCTCTCCTCTGCGCGTGCACAACGGCAAATCACCGCTTCTCATGGCGAACCCTTGGCGCGTCCTGTGACTCCTAAGCAGGCGTTCCCTGATATCTACTTTATCGTCCTTGATAGTTACGCTCGTGCCGATATATTGCAGGAATTGGGCTTTGATAATTCCGAATTCCTCCGCGAACTTCAGGACCTTGGATTCTACGTAGCGGATTGTAGTCGCTCCAATTACGATCACACATCTTACTCTGTGCTTTCTACCCTCAACATGGAACACGTCTATACCTTGAAAAAGAGATACCCGAATTTCAACAGAAGACACCTGGTTCTGCAGAGCGAGGTGCGCAGGCAGTTAAAGGATATGGGTTACAAAATGGTGGCCTTCCACTCTCCCTATACCTGGGTGGATATGAATGATTCCGATTTCTTTCTAACCCCTGTTCTAACTAACCCCGAATGGCAACCGGTTTCTCCTTTCGAGGCCATGTACCTTAACACAACTTTCGTGCGCATTTACCGAGATTTTGCTCGAGGTCGCAGCAATTCCTTACCGGAGGCACCTCCTGATTTCCCGACTGAGTTGACAGACCATGTCGAGCTCCAACAATTTGTTCTCGCCAAGTTAGAGCAACTCCCTTACCTGGAGGGGCCGAAATTCGTCTTCGTTCATCTCCTCACAACTCATCTTCCCTATGTGTTTGCTCCCGACGGAAGCATTCTAACCGATCCTGGCTTTTATAGTGGCGAAGACCTCGATGCAATCAATGAGGAATATCGTCGCCAAGGGTATTTATACGGCATTCAATATACGAATGCTCGTCTCTTGCCCATTCTCCGGCGCATCTTGCGCGACTCTGATGTGCCGCCTATCATCCTGCTACAAGGAGATCACAGTTATCGTGGTGAATGCAGCGACCGTTTTGCCGTCTTGAGCGCTTATTACCTCCCTCAGGGCAACGATCTTCTCTATGAGACAATCACCCCTGTTAACATTTTTCGCATCATCTTCTCCCACTATTTCGACAGACCCTATTCCCTTTTGCCTGATGTAAGTTATGAGCGCGATTTCGTTACGGTAGTGCCGGAGACTTCCCCGGCCTGTGCACCGTAGGGATAAAGACTATCTTCCTCGGCCCTCGCCGTGCGCGTTTGCTTGCCTTTCCTGGAACGTGCTATAATCGCTGGCGGCGATTCCTATGAACTTTCTCATCACCGGCGCGGCCGGTTTTCTTGGCTCTGCCCTGGCCAATCGTCTGGCCCGCGAGGGGCATCAAGTGCGGGCTATAGACGACCTTTCGACCGGCGATCCCGACGCGCTTTCTCCCGATGTGCACTTTACGCGCGGCGACGTCAACGATCGTCCGAAATTATGGACTCTGCTGCAGGAAGTAGATTGTGTCTACCACCTGGCGGCCAAAGTCTCCGTGCCCGAGTCTGTGCTCTACCCGCGCGAGTACAACGCGGTTAACGTGGGCGGCACGGTTAGCCTGATGGAGGCGATGCGCGACGTCGGCGTGCGTCGCGTCGTCCTGGCTTCCTCCGGCGCGGTCTACGGCCCACAGGATACCCAACCGTTGACCGAGACATTGACCCCCAATCCCGATTCCCCTTATGCGGTATCGAAATTGGCGGCCGAGTACTATGTGCGCACGATTGGGCGGCTGTGGGGCATCGAAACTGTCTGCCTGCGCATTTTCAACGCCTATGGCCCTGGCCAGCACTTGCCACCCTCGCATCCACCGGTCGTCCCCTATTTCCTGCGCCAGGCTGTGCGCGGCGGAACACTCGTCGTCCATGGCGACGGCCACCAGACCCGTGACTTTGTCTATGTGGACGACGTGGTCGCGGCTATGGTCGCGGCGGCCACCGCACCCAACGTGGACGGTCGCATCATCAACATCGGCTCCGGTGTGGAAACCAGCATTCGCGACCTGGTTCATCTGGTCCTGGAAGTAACCGGCAGCCACGCTAACGTCGTCTATAATCACCAGACCAAAGGCGGCGTGCCACGCATGTGGGTTGACCTGAGTCTGGCAGCCAAAACGCTGAACTACCGTCCTCTCGTCTCTCTGGAAGAAGGACTACGTCTGACTCTCCAGAACGACCCGCGCTTGCGACGTTGAGGGAGAACACCAGGGGGCGTTTCCCTGCCGTGGGATGGCGATTCATCCTGGAATGGCTTTCGGGCCGACTTCCGGGGTTGCGATTCTACCCGGAGATCCTCCCTCCAATCTGATGGCTTGTCCACAATGGGTCGTAACTGCTTGCCTGGGATAACTCCTTTGCTTTGCCTGCGTTAGGACGGCAGTTCAACTGCCGTCCTAACGCCTGGCACTGACAACTTTTGAGTGCACACGTCGGAGTTCGGAGTCTGCGCAGTTACAGTGGTTCGCAGAGAGAGGTATAATCTTTTAAGTAAGGAACCGGCCTGCTGTGACCGTATTTAGAGAAAGGAGTGTGCTATGTCTACCTTGCTGGAAAAAGGCATATTGGTTGGATTGGGGCTGTTATCCATGACGCGCGAGAAAGCCCAGAAAATCGTGGAGGAACTGACGCAGCGCGGCGAAGTAAGTCGTGAGGAAGCCAGAGAATGGGTCGAGAAACTGGTGCAACGCGGCGAGGAAGAACGCCAGGCGATACGCAAACTGGTGCGCGATGAAGTCAAGGCCATCATGGATGAACTTGGCCTGCCCACAAAACAAGATGTACAGGACTTGGCTGCCAAAATCGAAGGTCGAGGGAAGCAAGGTAAGGGGCAATGAGTTCCTGGAGCGCTTCCTTCTATCGTCGGCCCCGGCTTGGATTGGCATTGAGTGGAGGCGGGGCGCGTGGTCTGGCGCATATCGGCGTGCTCAAAGTCCTCGAACGAGCAGGCATCACTGCTGACATTGTCGTGGGAACGAGCATGGGCGGGATCATCGCGGCGGCCTATGCTTCTGGCATGACGGCCGCCGAAATCGAGCGCGAGGCCCTGGAGAATACGCGCCCGCGCCGCCTCCTGCGGTTGATTGACCCGGCCCCCTCGACCGGTGGCCTGATCGGCGGTCAGCGCATTCAGGAGTATTTCGAGCACCTGTTTGGGAAGCGAACGTTTGCTGACATGCGCCTCCCGCTGGCGATGGTGGCCGTGGATCTGAGCACCCGCCGCGAGGTCATTTTGCAGGAGGGGTTGATCGCGGAGGCCCTGCGCGCGACCACTGCCGTGCCGGGCGTCTTCGCCCCCCTCGAAAAAGATGGCATGCGCCTGGTGGATGGTGGCGTGCTCAACAACCTGCCGGTAGATGTCGCCCGCAAGATGGGGGCCGAAGTTGTCATCGCGGTAGACATCAGCCCGACGCGCGAATCAGAGTACAGCCGCTGGTTTGATGGCCGCCGTTGGGTGCCGAAAGGCTTGGTAGCCACCTTGCAGGTCCTGGAGGAAACAATCAGCACTCTGATGATCGCGGCGCAAGAGCACAAGCTGCGCGAATTTCCCCCCGATCTGCTCATCTGTCCCGAACTGCCATGCGAAGTTACAGTATTTTCCGGTTTCGACCGCGCCCCGGAACTCATCGCTCTCGGCGAGGAGGCGGCGCGACGCCACTTGCCTGAAATTCGGGCTTTGCTTGTCCGCCGCTGGCGCTGGCCGGCCAGCCGAGGCAAGCAAACCCCCGCCCCCGCGCCGGTGCCGTCGGTGAACTGATCGCGCCCATCCGTTTTTCCCGGCGTCATCCAGGCCCTCGCTACTCTCCTGGTTTTCTGCCTGCCATTCCTCTGGTATTGTCCAGCTGGAAAGTCCCCATGTTTGCTTTCGCTCTGCGTCCGGTCCGTCACCTGCAACGCTACCGTCAAATCGTGACTACCTTTGCCCGCCACGGTTTCGGCTTCCTGTTCGAACAATGGCGACCAGGCCGGGCGCGCCAGAGTCGGGCGACCTTACCGCTCTCAGCGGACCTGGCCCTGCATCTCCGCCTGGCTCTGGAAGAACTGGGACCGACGTTCATCAAATTCGGACAAATCCTCTCCACGCGCCCTGACTTGCTGCCCCCCCCTTACTTGACCGAACTGGCGAAGTTACGCGATGCCGCGCCGGCGGAATCCTGGCCGGCCATGCAGGCCATTCTGAAGGCGGAATTGGGGGAAGCGTTGGAAGGAACGTTTGCGGAAATAGAAGAACAACCCATGGCCTCCGCCTCGCTGGCACAGGTCCATGCCGCCAGGTTACACGATGGCCAGGAGGTGGTGCTGAAGATCCAGCGTCCGGGCATTCTCGCTACCATCGAAACAGATTTAGAGATCCTTTCCGTACTGGCGCGCCGTCTCCAGGCTACGCCCCTGGGGAAATTCTATGACTTCATCAGCGTGACACAGGACTTTGCCTTTACCTTGCGCAACGAACTGGACTACCGCCGCGAGGGCCACAATGCCGATCGCTTTCGGCAGAATTTTGCCGGTGAGGCCTCGCTCTATATCCCTAAGGTCTACTGGGAAATCAGTACGCCGCGCCTGCTGGTACTGGAACGGATTTACGGCATCAAGATCGACGACATTGCGGCCCTGGAGGCCGCCGGCTGTGACCGTCACCGCGTTGCCCTGCACGCGGCGCGCATTATCATCAAAGAAGTCCTGGAGGATGGTTTCTTCCATGCCGATCCCCACCCCGGCAACTTCGTGGTCATGGATGGTGGGGTAATTGGAGCGATGGATTTCGGCATGGTCGGTTACTTGAGCGAAGCGGATCGTTTGGACCTGATTCGCCTGTACCTGGCGGCCGCGGCCATGAACGTGGATGCCCTGCTGGAGCAATTGGTGCGCATGGGTGTTACTGCTCCGGAGACGGATCCCCTGGCCTTAAAGCGCGATCTTCACCACCTGTTAAGCCGCTACTATGCTCTGCCACTCAAGGAGATTCGCGCTCGCGAGATTCTCAACGACATGCTGCCAATTGTCTTTCATCACCACTTGCGTGCCCCATCGAACTTCTGGCTGCTGGGCAAGACGCTATCCATGTTGGAAGGGGTGGGACTGATGCTGGACCCCGACTTCGACGTTTTCGAGGTTGCCCGGCCATTTGTTCGCCGCCTGACCTGGCAGCTGATTGCCCCTGATCGGCATCTCGGCCACAACCTGTTGCTGGGGGCGGTCAACTGGCTGGATGTCATCCAGGTGGCCCCGCGCGCGACTCGGCGCTTACTGAGTCGCGTGGAGCGCGAGGGCGCCATCCCGATGAGCGTTCAGGAAACCGAACGCCTGCTGAGCAGCCTCGACCGTCTGGTCACGCGCCTGACGTTGAGCGTTCTGATCGGTTCATTGATCATTGGCCTGGCATTGCTCGTTTCTGTAACCGTGCCAGGCACGTTTATCTGGATTCTGGTGATCTTGGGTTTCCTGGGCGCGGCCATGTTGGGGTTCTGGCTATTTCTCTCCATTTTGCGCGCTCGCCTGTAAATGGCTATTCCCCCACCATTTGCACGATCAGTTCGCGCCGACGCGGGCGGATGTCAAAGTCCAGGTAGACGATCTGCTGCCAGGTCCCCAGCGTCAGCCGACCATCCACGAACGGCACGCTCAGCGAAGGCCCCAAAAGCGAGGCGCGCATGTGCGAGTGCCCGTTCCCATCGTCCCACGTGTCATTGTGGTCGTAGAAACGATTGGCCGGCACCAGTTCCTCGAACATGCGCTTCAGATCGTTTACGCACCCCGGCTCGTATTCCACCGTTGTCAAGCCACTGGTCGAGGATGGGCAGAAAATCGTCACTACGCCTGTTTTCAGGCCAGATTGGGCGACTAAACGCGCCACCTCAGCCGTGATCTCATGAATGTCGGTATTCCCACGCGTGGAAAGCGAAATAGAAGCAGTCCGGACAGCCATACCCGTTCACTCCAGCGTCAACAGGATTTGTTTTGGCTCGACCGTCTCGCCAGCCTGGACCCGCAATCGCGAGACCCGGCCGGCGCGCGGCGACTTGAGTTCGTTCTGCATTTTCATCGATTCCAGGATGACCAGCGTATCTCCGACCTGGACCTCTTGCCCCTCCTGGACGGGAACCGCCACAATCAGGCCGGGCATGGGTGCCCGCAGGACGAATTCCGATTCGCCGCCGGTGCGGCTGACCATGTGCGCTCGCAGGCGCCTTTCCCGTTCGTCCTCCACTCGCACGCGATACGCATGGCCGAAGAGTAATACCTGCCACCCTGCCTCATCGGGATACACATAGGCCTCATAGGATTTGCCGTTGACAAGCAGGGAATAGAGCGGTTGTCCGCTGATGGTCGCCAGGTTCACCTCCAGAATCTGATCGCCAAAGCGGACGTGATTTCCGTCTACCATCTCGATCGGGAATTCCAGGCCGTCTATCTCAGCAATGTATTTCATGGCCTGCCTCTGTTGCCCAGATGGTTGCCCCGCCAGGAAGGTGATTTTCCGCCAGGCAGTCCCTCACCACCGCTCAGGCGTTTCCAGGCGGAGAGGCCGCTGCGGCCTGGACGATGGCGGTGCGCTATCCGCCTCTGTTCCTCATGCGCCACCAGAACGGCAAACAAAGCCGCAATATCCAGGTACAACTCGCGGCTTTCGGCGGCGTCCAGCATGGCGAACTGTTCTTCCACGAAGCGGGTGTCATATTGGCCGGCCAGGAAGGGATACGTGGCCAGCATAGTCTGATGGAAGGGGATGTTCGTTCGTATGCCGAGGATGCGGTATTCCTCCAGGGCGCGGCGCATGCGGACGATGGCCTGGGAGCGCGTCTCACCCCAGACGATTAATTTGGCGATGAGCGGATCGTAGTACGAGGAGACCTCGAAGCCGGCTGTCACGCCGCTATCCACGCGGACGCCGGGGCCGGTTGGTAACTGGATGAACGAGATGCGGCCAGTGGAGGGCAGGAAGCCGTTATAGGGGTCTTCGGCGTTGATGCGGCACTCGATCGCCGCGCCGCGTTGTCGTATCTTGCTCTGGCAGTGACGTAACGGCTGGCCGGCCGCGATGCGAATTTGCTCCACGACCAGGTCGATCCCTGTGACTATTTCGGTGACAGGGTGCTCGACTTGTAAGCGGGTATTCATCTCCAGGAAATAGAACTGGCCGTTCTTGTCAACCAGGAATTCGATGGTGCCGGCGTTGAGGTAATCCACTGCTCGGGCGGCCTGGACGGCGACCGCGCCCATGCGTTGACGCAGGGCCTCGTCGTCGGCCAGCAGGGGTGAGGGGCTTTCCTCGATCAGTTTCTGGTGACGCCGTTGAATGGAGCATTCGCGCTCGCCCAGATGGATGACGTTACCATACGCATCGGCGAGAATCTGGAATTCCACGTGGCGCGCGCCCTCGATGAGTTTCTCCAGGTAGACGTTGCCATCGCCGAAGGCAGCTTCGGCCTCGCGGCGTGCCGCCTGTAACAGGGCTGGCATTTCTTCCAGAGAATTGACCTCGCGCATTCCTTTGCCACCCCCACCAGCCGTGGCTTTGATCAGCAGGGGAAAGCCAATCCGCGCGGCCAGGGCCAGCAATTCCTCGTCGCGCAGCGCGCCTTCGCCCTCTGTACCTGGCACAACTGGCACGCCAGCCTTAGCCACTGTGGCGCGCGCGGTGGCTTTATCGCCCATGGCGGCAATGGCTGATGGGCGCGGCCCGATGAAGACCAGTCCGGCTTCGGCGCAGGCGGCCGCGAAGTCGGCGCGTTCGGCCAGAAAACCGTACCCTGGATGAATCGCCTCCGCATTGCAACGCCGGGCGATTTCGAGGATCTTATCCCCGCGCAGGTAGGATTCGCGCGCCGGCGCCGGACCGAGAGGGTACGCCTCGTCGGCCAGGCGCACGTGGAGAGCCTGCCGGTCAGCTTCGGAATAGACGGCCACGCTTTGGATGCCCAGTTCCCGGCAGGCGCGCAGAATGCGCACAGCAATCTCGCCCCGGTTGGCGATGAGAATCTTCCGAAACATAGTGCCTACGGTCCGGCAATGGCGATTGCCAATCGTTCGGGCTCGAAGTATTTGCGCGCCACGGCGAGCATGTCCTGGGGAGTAACAGCCCGCACCAGGTCGGCGTAACGCTGGTAATAGTCCAACCCCAGGCCAAACCGTTCGACGGTCAGGAGTGCCGAGGCCACGCCCGCGTTGGATTCGAGCGATAAGGGGAGACGTCCGATGAAGTTCGATTGGCTATCGGCCAGTTCCTCCTCGGTCACGCCGCGCGTGATGAAGTTTTCTACCTCGCGCCGAATCAGGCGCAATGCCCGTTCGACGTTGGCGGGGTTGACGCCCGCGCTGATTTCCCAGGAGCCAGGGCCGAAGCCGGTGTTGAGGGAGGAATAGGCGTAGTAAGCCAGGCCGGCTTTCTCGCGCACGGCATCGCCAATGCGGCCGGCCAGGCCAAACTGTCCCAGCACGGAATTGCCGAGCGAAGCGGGCAGGAAGTCCGGGTCGGTGCGCGCCGGCCCATAGGTACCCAGTACCAGGTCGCTTTGGGCTTTCCCCTCGATACGTACTTTCCTGCGAATCGTGCGCGTGGGAGGTTGAAAGGGCGGCAAAGGGGGCAGGTCTCCCTGCGTCGGATTTTGCCAATCGCCCAGCACGCGTTGCACCCCTTCCAGAGCGATTTGCGGTTCGACCGCGCCGACGATTGCCAGCACCAGGCCGCGCGGCCCGTAATAGCGTTGGTGGAAGGTTGCCAGATCGGCGCGGGTAATGGCCTGTACCGTCTGCGGCCAGCCATCCGTCGGGCGGCAGTAGGGATGATTTTGGAAGAGAATCTGGTCGAAGGTCAGGCCGGCCATTTCAGCGGTATCCTGCGCGCGGATGGCCAGGGCAGTCAACAATTGAGCGCGCAGTTTCTCTATCTGTGCCTCCGGAAAGATCGGGTGACGCAGGCTATCCGCCAGCACATCGAGGAGAGTGGGCAAATCTTCGGCCAGGGCGCGGCCGCTGAACGAGGCCACGTGGTGTGTGACACCAAACGAAAGGCTGGCGGCTACGTCTTCCAGAGCCGCGTGAATTTGCTGAAAATCGCGTTGCTCCGTGCCGCGCAGGAGCGCGTTGGCAACGAAATTCGCCAGCCCCAACTTCTCCTCAGAATCACCCAGACTGCCAGCCGGCAGGTAGCCACTGACCACTACCGAGGGGCTATGGAAGTTCGTGCGTGTCAGGACGACGATGCCGTTCGACAGGACGAAACGGCCTACATCTTGCGGGCCGGGCAGCGAATGGGACGCGCGGGGAGAACTAGCGGAAAGAAACATAGGTCAACCTGTCGGTAAATACACACCCACGACGCGCGCGGAGGGGCGCAAATAACGTTGTGTGGCCTGTTGCACGTCTTGAGGCGTGACGGCGCTCAGACGATCTAAATAGGTCAGGAACCAATCGTAGGTGGCGAACATTTCCGCATGCCCAAGCCAGAAGGCTTGATTGGTGATGCTCTCGCCGCCATAAGCGAACAAGGCGCGTGCCTGTTTAATCGCCCGTTCTACCTCTGCTGGGGAAGCGAGTTCCTCTTGCAGGCGCTGGATTTCCTCGTCGAAAGCCGCCAGGACTTCCTCCGCCCGTCTTTTGGGGTGAACGGTGATCACCGTGCGGTACAGGTAGGGGGCCTGGGTGGCGACCAGCACACCGTTCACAGAGACCGCCAGCTCCCGTTCGACCAGGGCGCGATACAGACGCGAAGTCTTGTTGGAGGTGTTCCCGCCGCCGAACCAGTTCAAACTACTTGGTCCGGAAAGCAAGCTGTCCAGCACGGTCAGGGCGAAGAAATCGGGGTCGTTGCCGGCTGGGGCGCGGTAGGCGATCTCGAGGAAGGTGGTCTGGCCGGGGCCTTCCACGGTCAGGCGGTGTTCGCCCGGCGATGGCGGTTCAGTTCGGCGCAGGCGCGGAGGTGGAGGGCCGGCTGGCAAGTCCGCATAGATCGCTTCGATGCGACGTAGCATATCCTCAGTCTGGAAATCGCCGGCGACCGCGATCACAGCGTTGTTCGGGATGTAATAGGTGCGGTAGTGCTGATAGAGATCCTCGCGCTGCATGGTTTGCAAATCAACCCGATCGCCGATGACCTCATGGTGATAGGGGTGCACACGGAAAGCCGCTTGTTGCACGGCCTCTCCGAGCAGGAAGAGGGGCTCGTTTTCATTGCCCTCGCGCTCGGAGAGAACTACCGTGCGCTCAGAGTTTACTTCATTCTCCTCGAACAGGCTGTTGACCATGCGATCGGCCTCCAGTTGCAGTGCCAGGTCAATCTTATCGGCCGGCATGGTCTCGAAGTAGGTGGTCCAATCCAGGTAGGTCATAGCGTTCCAGTAGCCGCCGTCGCGCGAGATGGCCTTGTCGAGGACGCTGGCGGGGAAGCGTGGCGTCCCCTTGAATTGCATGTGCTCGACCCAGTGGGAAACGCCAGTCCGCCCGTTCGGTTCATCTTTCGACCCGACGCGGTACCAGATCCAAAAACTGATTAAGGGAGCAGTGTGGATTTCCTTGAGGTTGACTTGCAGGCCGTTGGCCAGCACGGTGCGCACGATGGAATCGGTCATAGGCTCGGGGATAGTCGCGTTCGTTTCCGAGATCATGGATAATACCACCAGTCGCACAGGCCGCGCCAGACTTTACACACACCAGATTGTGACCAATTGCCAGGGTAGAAGAGAGTAATCAGCGGGCGGAAGGTGCGTTGCAGATCGGTAAACGGCTCGTGCAAATCCGTTTCCGCCAGGGGAATGTCCACCGGCACGGTCATAGAGATGGGCACCGTGGCCTCGATCACCATATCCAGTTCAATGGGCAGGCGCGTCCCGGCTGGCAGGGTGATGTCGGCCGGGGTGTTCAGGATGCTGACGCGGGCATTGCGAATCAACGTGTTTTCGGTCAGCGTGACGATAGTCTTCTGACGTACTGGCAGGCGAATCTGTATATCTTGGGTAATGGGGATGGTCGCGCGAATGTGGGCCTGATCGAGTTTACCGAAGGGCAGATACAAACCCTCGAACAGGATACGGCGGCTGATGGTATCCCTGGCAAGGAACGACAGGCGACTGGTCAGCAGCAGGGCCGATAGGAGGATAATGTTGATCAGGAACGAGGTGATCACTGTGACATTCCACAGGGCCTGGCGCAGAGCCGTGCGGTCGAGGTGAGGGGGAGAGAATCTCGGCAGGGAGGGCAGGCGCCAGGCAGGCAGACGTAACGGCTTCTTTTCGCGCGCCGGGCGAGCCGGCCGGACGGGACGGGTCACGCGTCGAGCCGTTCCTCCCAGACGGGCGGTTGGACGGGAGGGCTGCGCCGGGCGAGATGACGGCGCGCTGCTGCTTTCGCTCTCTTCAGGAGGCTCCAAGGGGTTGAAGACTGTCATAGGTGCTACTCCAGGAATGAACGATAGACTGACTCAGGGATGGTTAAATGATAGCACAGAGTGCCAAAGCGCGTGGATTCGCGATGGGTAGGGTTACAAACGTCAGTCTCCCCCCTTCGCTCCGCGGATCATGCTACAATGGGTAAGAGTGAAGATCGACCAGGAGAGAGGTGCGAATGGCTGGAAGACCGTTAAAAATAGGTGTTTGTGCCGAGAGCGTATTGGGGCCGCTCTGGGTGGCGACTTCGGAACGGGGCCTGGTCGCCCTGGCTGTGCGTCTGGAACGGGAACAATTCGAGGCCATGTTATACCGGCGGTATAGGCGGCCGGCGGAGGAAGACGGCGAGTTGGTGCGCGCCGCGCTGGCCCAGGTTCGTGAGTACCTGAACGGTCAGCGTCGTGCCTTCGATGTGCCGGTGGATTGGGAGATGCTGCCGCCTTTCCAGCGTGTTGTGTTACAGGCAACTGCCCAGATTCCCTACGGGCAAACGCGCACGTACGGCGATCTGGCAGCCGCGATCGGTCGTCCGAGGGCGGCGCGCGCGGTAGGTCGTGCCGAAGCGCGCAACCCATTGCCGCTCATCATCCCCTGTCATCGCGTCATCGGGCGAGATGGAAAACTGCACGGCTACGGCATGGCCGATGGCCTCCGCACGAAGGAATGGCTGCTGAAACTGGAAGGGGCTTTGATCACTTGATGACTTGCCTTGCCCTTTCTCCTACCCTCTCATGGCGAAGGTGGCGGGGCCTCCCCTAACGTGACCTGCACCTCGTGGTGTTCTCCCTGGCGGATATATTCGATGGTCACACGCTCGCCGGGTTGATAGGCGAACAGGGCGTTGATAAAGGAGTGCTGGGAGTCAATGGGAATCTCGCCCACGCGCACGATGATGTCATCCGGTCGCAGGCCGGCGCGGCTGGCCGGACTGCCCACCGCGACGCGCGTCACGTAGGCACCCCACTGGACGGGCAAGTTGTACGCCGCGGCGATGGAGGGAGTGATCAATTGATAACTGACGCCCAGGTACGGCCGTGCGAAATACCCCTTCTGGATAATCTGCTGGGCAACTGCCTGGGCGGTGTTGATGGGGATGGCGAAGCCCAACCCTTCGGCCACATCCCCACTGGCGGTGCTACGTACAACCAGCGTGTTGACACCGACGACTTCACCAGCCAGGTTGACCAGTGGCCCGCCAGAATTGCCATGGTTGATGGCTGCGTCGGTCTGAATCAAGTTTTCGATCATGTACCCTCGGCCGCTATCTATGGAACGCCCTAACGCGCTCACCACACCCACAGTAACCGTATTCTGGAAGTAACCCAACGGCGAACCGATGGCGATCACCGTCTCGCCTGCCTGGAGGGTATCGGCATTCCCCAGCACGGCCACTGCTGGTATAGTGCCATCTACCTTAAGGACAGCAATGTCGGAATACACATCGCGGCCAACGACCTGGGCTTTTTCCTGCGTGCCATCCGAGAGAATCACGCTGACTTCCGTAGCGTTTTCCACGACGTGATTGTTGGTCACGACATACCCTTGCTCGGAGATAAAGAAGCCACTGCCGCTGACTGTCTGATCGCCGGTGTACCCAAAAATGGTCATCTGACCGGGGATGACGCCCACTACGGTCACGACGGCCGGGCTAACCTTCTGCACGGCTTCGGTCACCGTCGTCTGGTAATCGGTAGTGTGAAGGAGAACGGTTGGCGCTCTGGCAGTAGTGGTATCATTGGAGGCAGACGGTGTGGCCTGGCCCGGAGCGTTGGCCGAGCGCGCGCTCATGACGCGGTACACGGCGCTTCCCCCTGCCAGCGCGCCGCTCAAACCGGCGCAGGCGGCTACGAGTACGATAAAGAGCCCATATAGGACCCTCTTCCACGACATAGGCACCTCCTTATCCAGTCGGCAAGGGTCATTATACGGCGTGAACATGAAGCCAACATGAGAAGCGGATAAAAGTTTCGTAAGAGTTCAACGGGAGAAACCATGTTCATTACCCTGGAGGGGCCGGAAGGTTCCGGCAAGACGTCTCACCTTGTGCCTCTGGCAAACTGGCTTACGGAGATGGGCTACCGCGTGTTGACCAGTCGCGAGCCGGGTGGGACGCCCATTGGCGAGCAGATTCGCGCGGTGTTACACAGTCTTCAGAATCAGGACATGCACCCCCGTACGGAAACGCTCCTGTACCAGGCAGCGCGGGCGCAACTGGTTGCACAGGTGATTCGTCCCAAACTCGCCGAGGGCTACCTCCTGCTCTGCGATCGTTACGCCGATTCTACGCTCGCCTACCAGGGATATGGTCATCAGCAAGACCTGGCGCAGGTGCGTGCCTTGATTCAGTACGCCACCGGCGGGCTGACCCCCGATTTAACGTTTTTGCTGGACCTGGATGTGGAGATCGGGCTCAAGAGAAAACAGCAGAACACCGGCGAATGGAATCGCCTCGACGCCTACACCCTGGATTTCCATCAGCGCGTGCGTGCCGGTTACCTGGAACTGGTCCGCCTCGAACCGCAACGCTGGGTCGTGATAGATGCTTCACGGCCCTGGGAGGAAGTTCAGGAGGCCCTACGCGCGGCCTTGCGTCCGCGTCTTCCCCCTCTACGCTCCTAGGAGAATGGTGATCAGGCGCTGGCCGGCCAGGCCGCGCGCAGACGACGACAGGTCTCTTCCAGAGCCTCGGGCAGGACGCGCGTCTCGGCCAGCGTGGACATGAAGTTGGTGTCGCCATTCCAGCGCGGCACGACGTGCAGGTGAATGTGTTCGGCGATCCCTGCGCCGGCCGCCTCGCCAATGTTGAATCCTACATTGAAGCCATCCGGACGATATATCTGCCGTAAGACCTGGATGGCGCGCGTCGCCAGTTCCATCATCTCGGAACGCGTGGCGACGTCTAGCGCCTCCAGCGAGGGCTGGTGGGCATTGGCAACGACCATGAGATGCCCGCTGGTGTAAGGGAAGCGGTTGAGGATGACAAAGGTATGCTGACCGCGTGCCACGATCAAATTCTCCTCATCTTTCTTCTCGCCCTGCACGCGGCAAAAGACACACCCCCGCTGGGCGATTTCAAAATACTTGACGCGCCATGGTGACCAGAGCCGTTTCATAGAGGCGATTCTACCGCATCCTGCGGTTTCTGCGGAGAAAAGTTTTGGGGGCGAGAGGCTGTCGGGGCCGGGAGTTGCTATATTTTCGCGTCAAAATCGCGCTTGACAAAGGGATGGCTCACCGCTATCATGATACGGATTATTTCCCAGTTCATTTTCAAGCAGAAAGGATCGTGACTATGGTTGCAGGCATGACGCTTGTCGAACCGCGTTTCCTCCCACCCCTGGATGAGGCATTTCGGCCAGCCGTTCTGGCAAATCGCCTGTTCCAGAAACAGGTAGCCGAAGCCGGCGGAGGCGTGCCCTTGATTCTGGCACTGGAACGCAGCGATGGCGAAATTTCTCGCTTTGAAACGCGCCTGCTGCCGGAGGAACATCCCCAGGCGGACGCTAACTTAATGTATGCGGAACGGTTGGTCAAATTCCTGCTCTGGCAGCGCGGCGGCTGGAAGGTATACGTTGGTGGGCCCAAGAGCGTGGCCGATTACCTCCAGAAGTGCTATTCGCCAGAGGGAGAGCGAAAATTCGACTATCACTTCATGGGGGAAGAGGTGTACGAGCACACCTTTACCATCGTCCATTGCCGCCCCGAAGAGGTGCCGCCGGCCAATGAACGCGGCAAGTTGTTGGGCCGTCATCTGGATGGCTGCCGGGTGGGTTTCGACCTGGGGGCCTCGGATCGCAAAGTCTCGGCGGTGATTGACGGCGAGCCGGTCTACAGCGAGGAGGTCATCTGGGAGCCTCGCAAACACAGCGATCCCGAATACCACTATCGCGAAATCATGACGGCCATCAAAACCGCGGCCTCCAAGATGCCGCGCCTGGATGCGATCGGCGGCAGTTCCGCCGGGATTTACATCAACAACCGTCCGATGGTTGCTTCGCTCTTCCGCGCCGTGCCCAAGGAGGAATACCACAAGGTGCGCAATCTGTTCCTGCGGATTCGCGACGAACTAGGTGTGCCACTGGAAATCATCAACGATGGCGATGTCACTGCCCTGGCCGGCTCGATGTCCCTCGAAGATACCGGCATCCTGGGTGTGGCGATGGGTTCGAGCGAGGCGGCTGGTTACGTGAACAGGGAAGGGCACATCATGACCTGGCTGAGCGAGCTGGCCTTTGCCCCAGTTGACTACCAGCCGCAGGCCCCGCTAGATGAATGGTCAGGCGATCGCGGCGTTGGCTCTCAGTACTTTTCCCAGCAATGCGTCTTTCGCCTGGCGCCGAAGGCCGGCATCGAAATCCCCCCCGACATCACCGATGCCGAGAAACTCAAATTCGTCCAGAAAAACCTCGAGGCCGGTCACGAGGGGGCAATTAAAATCTGGCAATCCATGGGCTACTACCTGGGATACGGCATTGCCCATTACGCGACCTTTTACGATATCAAGCATGTCCTGATTTTGGGACGTTGTACGTCGGGGCGCGGTGGTCAGTTGATTCTCGATGGCGCGAATGAAGTCTTGCGCAACGAATTCCCGGATTTGAGTCACATTCACATCCAGTTGCCGGATGAGAAGAGCCGGCGTGTAGGACAATCCATCGCGGCAGCCAGCCTGCCGATTATCCCGCCGAAGGAGGCGAAGTCATGAAGCTCCATCTCTCGACTGCGGAATGGTTCGTTCCCGATAGCCTGCCCCTGGAGCAGGCCCTGGCGCGCACCACTCACATGGCTATCTCGGCTCATCAGGATGATATCGAAATCATGGCCGCGGCGCCAATCTTAGAATGCTTCCAGCGCCCGGATAAATGGTTCACTGGTGTGGTGGTGACCGATGGACGTGGTTCGCCGCGCGATGACCTGTACCGCGACTACACCGATGAGGAGATGCGCCTGGTGCGGTTCAAGGAACAGAAAAAAGCCGCCATGGTCGGTGAGTACGCCGCCCAGATCATCCTCGATTATCCCAGCAAGGCGGTCAAGGACGCGACGAACAAACAGCCGGTCGAAGACCTGGTGGCCATCTTACAGGCCGCGCGGCCCGATTTCGTCTACACCCACAACCTGGCCGATAAGCATGATACGCATGTGAGCGTCGCGCTACGCGTCATCGAGGCCATTCGTCGCCTGCCGAAAGAGGCGCGACCCAAACATCTCTATGGATGTGAGGTCTGGCGTGACCTGGATTGGCTGCTCGACGAGGACAAGGTGCCTTTCGATTGCTCGACGCATGAGAATCTGCAAGCGGCCTTGTTGGGTGTCTTCGACTCGCAAATTTGCGGTGGAAAACGCTATGACCTGGCCTCGCTCGGACGTCGGCGTGCCAATGCCACCTACTTTGCCTCGCACAGCACCGATACCAGCCTGGGCCTCGTCTACGGCATGGATTTGACCCCCCTGATCGAGGACGATTCGCTCTCGGTCAGCGCCTATATCCAGCAATTCCTGGATCGCTTTGTCCAGGACGTGCAGAACCGGCTGGCGAAGTTCGGGTAATGGCCGCAAGCAGGTTGGTCCTGTGTAAAGAACCCCCCTCGAGAAGCGCTCGAGGGGGTTGCGCTTGCGGGTTGTTCGAACTCACCCCACGCCGAACTGATGGGGATCGGGCACGGCCACGCCGCGGGCGGCCATTTCCCAAAACGTTTGGAAGACGGCCTCGCGCAGCACGGGGTTGCCTCCATACATAGCATGATAGAGCGCGGCGAAGACGCCTTCGGAAGGATAGGCGCGCAGGTACGTGAGGGCGGCCAGGCGTTCCTCCTCTTCGCCGCTGTTGAGGGCCTGGAGAAGCAAGTCCACTGGCGGTTTGTCGGGGGAGACGCCTAACCCTTGTTTGCTGGCATAGGCGATCAACCAGGGCGATTCGGAGGGCGGAGGTAGGCGACGTGGGATGTGAGGGTTAGGTTGTTCGCGGCGTTCGAGGATGTCGGCCGCCGCCGTGCGTACAACCCATTGGTCGTCTGCCAGGAGTTGCGTGAGCAATGCGCTAGCCCAAGGCGCGTCAATGCGACCCAGGCCAAAGGCCACGGCGCGGCGCACCAGCAGGTCTTCTTTCAAAGTAGCTCCTTCTCGCAACATGGCGTGCCCTTCCGTTGGGTGATTGGCCAGGGCTTCGGCGGCGGCGCGCCGCAGATCCTCGTCGCCGTGCAGGAGGGCATCGGCCAGCGCCTCCAGCGCTGGTGTGCTGCCGATGGCGGCCAAAGCCAGCGCCGCGGCGCGCCGCACATTCGGGCTGGGATGGGCGAACAAACTTTGCAAATCCTTGATGGCTTTCGTATCGCCCACCGCGCCGCAACCGAGGGCGGCCAGTTGCAACAATTCCGCCGAGGTGGATTGCAACATCTGGCGGAACAGCACAGGAGTGCCAGGATCGGCGCTGAGCACAAACGCGGCTACCGCCTGGCCGCGCAGGCCCAGTGGTAGCCCTTCCTCTTGCATTAATTTAGCAAGTTCGGCCATCACGCGACCGCGCCAGGTATGCTGACGATTGCCGTCGCGCAACCAGCGCGCCGGTGTCAGCAAGTTGCGCGCCAGGGGGCGATCCACTTTCATGAGCAGGTTTCCCACGAGAGGCGTTACATTCCCAAAGGCGGCCAGGTACTGCAAGGCCAACATCTTGCCAGCCCACGGTGACTGGCTGAGCAGGGGATCGGCGGAATAGTTGACTAACGCCTTGCCGGCCAGGTACCCTCCAAAGACAGGGTGGACGAAGCGCAGGCGGTTCTGGGGATGCTGAACCAGCAAGCCGCTATCGGTCATTTTGGCGATCAGACCCATGGAAGGGGTTGGTGTGGGGCCGGTCTTCTTCTCCTTCCTGGGTTTGCTTTTTTGCTTTTTCCCCAGGGTCTTCTCCTCGCCTTCCTCCGGCGATTTCTCCTCGGAGTCAGTATCGGTCTGCCCCTTAGCTTCCGCCATCTCGCCTGTGGTTTCGGCCGGCTCGAAAGATTTGACCCACTCGCGCGCCTGGCGTGGATCGAAGACTGGCTCAGCAGCCAGATGTGTTTGCAGGGCAAGCATCTCCAGCGCGGCGCGAGGCGCACCGCTCGGCGTCATGCGGCGCAGATGGGTTTCGATGGCATCCAGGGGAGATGGGCCGCAAAGGTCGCCCGCGTAGGCCGCCCAGGTTTTGAGCGTCAATTCGAGCGGGGTCAGAAGCGTGGTATCGGCCATCAACCAACTGTTCAGCAAAAGCGGGTCCACGGGCGGGGCGATGTTCTGGGCCCAGGCCTCGACGGCCACATAGCGCGACCACAGATCTCCCCAGCGCTGCAGGAATTGCGCCCGGCGCTCCGCATTCCAGGCGGCCAGCGTCAGGGGGATGAAGTTGAGCGTCACCAGGCCATCCAGGTACTCCGGCAAAGCCGTCGTGACGATGCGCGTGCGCGGGTAGGCGCGCTTGATGGCGCGGATGAATTCGATGACCGGTTTGAGACCGTCGGGGGTTAGTTCATCGGTGCCATCGAGAAGCAAAAGGGCACGCCCGGCGGTGAAGACCTGGCGGACAAATTGTGGGAAGCGACCGCGGTCGGTGAGCGGCATTTCCTCCAGGAAGCAATCTACCAGCGCGTCGAGTGGCTCGCCATCCTTGGAGAGGGGCAACGGCAGGTCGGCCACGTGGACCAGAAATGGCAGAATGTTTTCCGGCAGACCGTCTTCTGGATCACGGCGCGCCAGACGCGAGGCCAGGTACGCCAGCGCGACCGTCTTGCCGCTGCCACTGTGACTAGCCAGGACGATATCGGAATTGCCGGATAACGCCTGTGCCAGCTTCAGGACTGGCGCGTTATATAAGGAGGCCAGTTCAGGCCAGGCCGGCATATACGGCACAGTCGCTGAGACGATATCCTCGATGGGTGGCACGACTCCCGGTTCGACGCGCGGCGGTGGGGCCAGTAAGAGCGGCGGCAGGGCGACCTCGTCCAGCGAAAACAGGGAGGAGGCCAGGTGCATACTCTGGGCGCGTTGGAGCACTACCTGGCGGTAACGTTCCTCGATGCCCACGGTGCTGCGTTCGCGCGCAGCCTCGCGGCGGGCGCGCGACTTGGCGCTCATTTGCTGGAAAAACGGTCGCAACGAAGCCACGACCCACCAAAAGAAAGAAGCGGCGATAAAGCCGATCCAAAAAGAGAGACCATCCAATTGGGGAAGACGGGGAAAGCGTGGCAACATACTCAATATCCACAAAGAATGCGTCCGCACGATGGGCAACGAGTAATCTGGGCGGAGGCGCGAGCGGCCTGTTGAATGGCCGGTGGCAAGGCCGCGCCGCAAGCCGAACAGGCGTTCTCTGCTATGGAAACCACCGCCAGGCCGCGACGCGTTTGCCGTAACTGTTGATAGAGTTCCAGGTTCTCCGCCGCGATGCCTGTCACACTTGCCTGGCGTTCTGCTTGATATTTTTCCAGTTCTTTTTGCAAAGAGGCCTGCTCGGCTCGAAGGGCCTCCAGTCGCGCCTCATGTTCGCGCTGCGTGGTTTCGAGCCTCTCCTGCGCCTCACGGCTGGCCTGCTCGGCCGATTCCAGGGTGATCATGGCCTCCAGTTCCTGGTTCTCCAGGGCGCTCAAACGACGTTGCAAGGCGGCCAGATCGTTCTGTAAGTCCTGCAACTCCTTCGGATTGCGTACCTGGCCGCCGTAGAGGCTGGCAGTTACCTGTTCGATTTTGAGGCGTTGCTCTTCCACCTTTGCTTCGGCCTCTCGCAGATTGCGTTCCGCGTTCCGCCGCTGGCGTTCCTGTTCCTCCCGTTGAGCTTCGGCTGTACGCACGGCCGAATCGTCCTCGAGGGCGCGCTTAATTTCCTCCAATCGCGCCAGAATGCGCTCGATAGCCAGGTCGGTTTGTTGCAGACGGTACAGGCTGAGGGGTTGACTCATAGGCTTGGCAGGAGCCGCGAGGTGTTTAACAAATTATAAATCGAATCTGTGTCAGCCTGCCTCGATTTGCTGTCCATCTACGGTGACGGCGCGCAGGCGCAAACGCTCCGCTGGACAGGGCAGGGTAACTTTTTCTGGAGGCGAGTTCGTGCGTCTTGGACGCCAGGCCTGGGCCGCGCTACGAAACGTTTGACCGTCCCAGGCTGGGTCTACTTCCCAATAATCCAATGCCAGCGGCGATGCTTGCAGACGAACCATTGGGGTCTGCTCGGCTATCCAGGATACCTGGGCTGTCCCGGCCGGGATGGGATGAGAGGTCGCGCTCCAGAGTGCAAAGGGCTGACGAATGCCTTCCACCAGGCGGATGCGGGTCACGTGTACGGCGCGCCAGGCGGAGTCGCAGGCCAGCACTCGCCGGCCCAGACGGGCAGCAACTATTGGCAAGGTGCCGCTGCCACAAAAGAAATCGGCTACCAGGCTATCGGCCTGGGAGGAGGCCAGCACGATTCGCTCCAGCAGGGCTTCCGGCTTTTGGGTGGGGTAGCCGGTGCGCTCGCGATGCAGGCGGGCCACGACCGGGAAGTACCACCAATCCTCCGGCACCTTGCCGCGCTCCAGATTCGGAATCTTGCCGAAACCGGCCTTTGGGGAGGATTCAAACGTCTGCACCGTGACCTGATTGTAGGGCACGCGCACCGCGTCGGTTTGGAAGATGTAATGCTTGCTCTTGGTATAGACCAGGATGGTGTCGTGTTTACGATTGAAGGCGCGGCGGATCGGCGACGGCCCGTGGTAGAGCCAGACGATTTCGTTCAGGAACCGTTCCGGGCCAAATAGTTCGTCGAGAAGCAGGCGCACGCAGGCGCTGGCGTGCCAGTCGAGGTGGACATAGAGCGTGCCACGCGGCGAGAGTAAACGGTACATCAAGGCCAGGCGCGGGTAGAGGAAATCCAGGTAGGCATCCAGCGTCTCCCAGCGATCGGCATAGCCGGGGGCCAGTTGCCAGGTGTTCGGCTGGCGCGAATCTTCGCCACGTCCAATGCGCACAGGGTAGTGCCGATTGGTAAAGAAGGGAGGATCGGCGTAAATCAGATCAATCTGCCCTTCATACTGGGGCAGCAGGGCTGACATGACGGACAGGTTATCGCCCAGAAAAAGGTGGTGTTGGGGAGGTTGGTGAGGATAACCGGCTCCTTGGGGATAGGTAATTGCCTCCAGATGCAACTCTGCCGGTTGGGGTTCGGTTAATGACTTGGTAGGCCACGACAGGATGGGCATAGGTGCTTCAGAAAATGGATAGCACTGTCCCGAATCCGACTCGATAGGGGCGACGGACGGTCAGCTCGCTCATTTCCAGGGCAGGCGCAGTCCAGCGGAAGAGGAACAGGGCATCGGCCATAGACAGGTTGATGCAGCCGCGACTCATCGGCACGCCGAAGTTGTCATGCCAGTAGGCACCGTGTAGGGCGTGTCCCTGGCCGGTGAAGAAACAAGTCCATGGAACTCCCACCAGTTCATAGGCCTCAATATCGGCAGCCAATGACCCATTGCCCATGTGCTTGGAAGGGTACTTGCTCTGAATATGGTATTCCCCCGTAGGCGTGACGGTATCCCGCTTGACCAGTCCGGAGGAGATTTTGGTCTGCAGGACAATTTTCCCGTCTTCATAACAGGTAAGGGTTTGCTGAGCCAGGGAGACCTCGATGCGTTTCTTTTCGAAGGGCACGTCGGGTGAAATTGGCGCGACTTCCTCGTCCGCGATAGGGCGCAAGTGCCTGGCCGGGGCATGATAGGTAACTTTGAGCAGTTCATCCAGGATGCGGTACCAGGGCCCTCCATCTGGACCGTCCTCGATGGCTGTAATCCAGTGTACTGTTCCATAGTAAAGACGATAGAGAGGTCGCCAGACATGGTCGCGGAAACGGTATGTTTGCGTATACGGTACAGTAACCTCGGCTAACTGACCTTCGGGGCGCACGGTATGCAAGGGGTCATGATACTGAACGCGAACGCGTTGCAGGCGAGCGCGGTGGACATAGCCTCCCCAAACCCGATACCAGACGGGGTTGTACGCCGGCGTATCGGCCGTCACCGTGTCGTAGACAGGCAGGATCGCGTCGCGCGGCCAGGTAGTGACGACCCGACTGGTATCGGACGGTTTTTCATACACGCTGACGGAGGAGGAGGCTACCCGTACTAATTCCCCATCCTCGAACCAATCCTCCCCAAGGAAAGGCTGCCAGGCCGAGTGGCTTCCCAGGGGCAGCTGACGGAAAGTCAGACTACCCAGAGTCAGGAGGCCGAGTTTGAGGAAATCGCGACGAGAGAGTGCAGACATGTTTCGAATTCTACTCGAAAACGCTGCGGCAGGGAATTGATTTCCCTGCCGCAGCGGTTCCGAAAGGAGCGGATTAACCCTACGCCTCTACAGGAGCAGGGATCATCCCTTGTAGGATTTCCTCGAGCGCCATCGTGTGGGTGCATATGCCGCGCGTTCGGAAGTAATCACAGTCACAACGCCATTGTCCATGGTCGAAGGCCACGCAGTGCGTGTTGTTCTCGCCATCCACGGTGACCGTAAAAGCCTCGAAGTGAAACCGATGGCGTTCCTGCGCGTATCGTCTCGCCTTGTGAATTTTACCAATCATTCCGGAATCCATGGTTAAACTCCTTGATTGAGATTAGGACACAAACGGCACGCGCCCAATCAAGGTGCGTGCCGTTTCATAGGGGGGACTCTTTTCAAGCCATTCATAGGCCAATATCCTGTTTTCAGTATATAGCGAACAACCGCCTGTGTCAACGCTTTTTACGAAATCGTATGGGAATCGTCAGAATCAAGTTCCCCAATCGCGCAAAAAGAGGAAGTCGTAACCAACCGTGCGATGGGAGAGTTTGGCGATGGGTGGCAAGACGCGCTTGAACTGGCTGCGTCGCACGCGCTCGAGCACTTGACGGACGAAGGCCTCTTCGAAGCCGGCCTCGATGCACTCCTGAGGACTGTAGCGTTGATCCACAAGGAGATGCAGCAGGCGATCCACTGCTTCGTAGGTGAAGCCCAGTTCGCCTTCATCGGTTTGCCCAAGCCAGAGATCGGCGGAGGGGGGCTTGGTCAGAATGACTTCGGGGATTTCCAGTGCTCGCGCCAATTGTCGCACCTGGGTTTTGTAGAGATCACCGATAGGGTTCAGGGCACAGGCCGAGTCACCATAGAGTGTCGTGTACCCCAAGAGAATTTCCGTCTTATTGCCTGTACCGACCACCAGGCCACGGAAGGCCTCGGATTGATCATAGGCGATGATCATCCGCATGCGCGCCATGACGTTGCCTCGACGCACCGGAGTCATTTCGGGGAAACGTTCAAAGAGCGGCTCGACCATATCCGTGATGGGGATGGTCAGAGATTGGACGCCAAATTGGTTAATCACGAGCTGGGCGTGTTCCAGGGAATCGGGCGACGAGGTCTTATACGGCAGGCGTAAGGCCAGGACGTTCTCAGGCCCCAGGGCCTCGGCCGCCAGGGCACACGTGACGGCCGAGTCCAGTCCGCCGGAGAGATTGACCACCGCGCGCGAAAAACCGGCACGGCCGATCTCCGAACGGAGAAAGCCGGTCAGGACTTTGCGTACCAGGTCAGTATTTATGGAAAGATCGCTCATAGCACATAAGAGAGAATGGGGTTGGCTGTCAAGTTTGGCAAAGGAATGGGGATACGCAGGCAGGGCTTTCTTGCGTTACTGGACGTTCCGTCAGCGGCAAGATGGCTGTCGGAACGGTTGGCAGCTCATGCCAATGATCCTGCTCGGGAATCGGGCAGGTAGTTACGGCGTACGATTCGTTCCAGTTCCATCTGCACCAGTTGTGGTTTTTCATCGCGCAACAGGGGGAGGCGGGCGCGGGTGCGGTGCAACTGGTTGAGGTCAATTTCTGCCATTACCAAGCATTCCTCGAAGTAGGGGGCGTGGAGAAGAAGTTTGCCGTCGGGATCGAAGATGGTGGAGCCGCCCCAGAAGTTCAGGCCGTCTTCGTAGCCGGCGCGGTTGGCATGTGCCACGAATACCGTGAACAGGCCAGCGTAGGCGCGATTGGTGTGTTCTACCCAGGCGGCTGATTCGAGGCGCGCTTCTCCACTCAGACCACGGCCAGGGGAGGCGGAGGAGAATAGCAACAGGTCGGCGCCATCTACCCAGAGCAGGTAGGGAGGCGAGACATGCCAGAAATCCTCGCAGATCAACATACCGACCCGTCCAAAGCGTGTCTCAAAGGCGCGTACCGATTGACCCGCGGCGAAGAAACGGCTTTCGTCGAACATTCCGTAGGTGGGCAGGTAAATCTTGTGGTGGATGTGGACCACTGCCTCTTGGGAAAGGTAGGCCGAGGCAATGTAGAAACGATTGCGACGGTCTTCTTCCACAAAGCCAACAACAAGGTCCAGAGCGCGGCTGGCCGCCAACAGGTGGGAGAAAACCGGGTCATCGGCCGCGGCGCGGCAGGCAACCGTCGGCGTCAGGTCTTGCAGAGCATACCCCGTCAGGGAAAGTTCGGGGAAGAGCAGGAGATCGGCGCCATCCTGACGGGCCTGGCGTGCGAGGAACAGGTGTCGCTCCAGGTTGGCTTGCACATCACCCAGCCGGGCAGCGAATTGAGCTAAAGCCACGTTAAGTTTCATCAGGTATGATTATAACGCAGGCGCGTCGTTTTCCTCAGCTCTTGGACAATACCTCCAGCAGTTGTACACTGGGGACGGCAAGGCGATGGGTGGATTTGCGTGGCAGACTGAAGATCCGCCCCACGTTTCGCTATGTTGTCTTCCCTGCCGCCCTATCCCTCTCTTCGCGCGTCTCCTGCTGGTGATTACCCGTATCTTGGTCATCCTCCATATTCGGGCAGGATTTGTTCTTGACAACGGCAGATTTGAGGACGAATTTTCAGCCTGACTTGCCTGTTAGGGACGGCAGTTCAACTGCCGTCCTAACACCTGAAGGTCTCCTTCGCTTGACTTCCCTTTTGGGGCGGGTATAATGTTTATACATTGTTCTTTCGCCCAGGGCGTTGTCTGGCTTTTTAAGACGATGGACTGTGGACGGTGGTTGTTCTAAAATGAACGCTGCCACACCGTTGTAGGTATTTCAAGGGGCTGTTTGGAAACCACGGGAGGGTGCGATGTATGTTTGAGCATATTCTTGTGCCATTGGACGGCTCCGAACTGGCGGAGTGCGTTCTGCCGCACACGGTTGCTATGGGTCAGGCTTTGGGAGGACGAGTGACCTTGCTGCGCGTGGCGGAAAGCGGCAGCGTGCGGACGCCAACCGTGGATGCCTTCGGCTGGCACATTTACAAGGCCGAGGCTTCCACCTACCTGGAGACCGTCGCCGCGCGCCTCCAGCGAGAGAGCGGCCTGGAGACGCAGACCATTGTGCGGGAGGGACGACCAGCCGAAAGCATCCTCAAGTTTGCCGCTACAGAGAATGTTGACCTCATCATCCTGAGCAGTCACGGGCGCAGCGGCCTGAGTCGCTGGAACATCAGCAGCGTTGTCCAAAAAATCGTCTGGCAGGCTTACCTGCCGGTGATGATCGTACGCGCCTATCAGGCCGCGCCGGCGGACCTCGCCTCCTTCCGTTACCGAAAACTCATGGTTCCCCTGGATGGCTCGTTGCGGGCGGAATACGTACTCCCGCTGGCAGTGGCCCTGGCGCGTTTTCATCAGGCAGAATTGCTCCTGACGCACGTCGTAGCCAGACCGACGCTGGCCTGTGTCTCTACGCCAGAGGCCGAGGATTTGATGTTGACGGAACGGCTGACCGAACGCAATCGCCTCTCGGCGGCTCGCTATCTGGAGGAACATTGCACTCGGCTCTCGGCCGATGTCTCGGTAAAATCGCGACTGGTGGTCAGTGGTGATGTGGCCACTACCTTGCACGAAATCGTGGACGAGGAGGGGGTAGACCTGGTTGTTCTCTGCGCGCATGGCCATTCGGCCCGAACGCGCTGGCCCTACGGCAACATTGTTGCCAGCTTCATCGCCTATGGGACTACACCTTTGTTAATTGTGCAGGACCTTGCTCCGCACGAAGTGGAACGTTCCAAAGCCGAGATCATGGCGCAGGAACGGATTGGCCATTGACCGTTCTGCTCCGCCTGGGGTGGCCGGGCGCGGCCATTTTCTGCCTGCCTCCGAATTCGGAAGGCAGGTGTCTTGGTGAACGGCAGGATGCTGTCTATGCGTAGCCCATGAACAATTTCTGACTGAGACGGAAAACCATGCTCTCCACATCAACGCTTGCCGTAACGGATGAAGATTCGCTGGAAACCCAGGCTCGTCGTCTGGCCAACGAGCATCGAGCGGTGCGCCAGAGCCGGCGAAGACCTGTTCTGCTGGCGCGCCTGAATCTTTGCGAACAGCGCTTGCGAGAGGCCTATCGTTTCTTTGCCGCCGCTCCGCCTGAGGTCCAGGCGTGTTCCCGTGCGGCGGAATGGCTGATGGACAATTTCTACTTGCTGGAGCGAACGGTGCGCCAGATCCGCGAGGCCATGCCGCCTGGCTATTACTGTCGGCTTCCAGAACTGACGCAAACCGCGCTTCGGGGCTATCCGCGCGTCTATGCTATTGCCAGCGCACTGGGAGCGGAAGGGCAGGAACGACTCGACCTGGCACAGGCCGAGCGCTTCCTGATCGCCTATCAGGAGACCACACCGCTCACCATTGGCGAACTCTGGGCGCTCCCCACGATGTTGCGGTTGATCCTGATCGAGTTGCTCGATCGGATGTTTCGCGCTCTGCTGGCTGAGCCGCATTCCGCCGCCCCTCTTCCCGAATCCGCGGAGGCGGATATCGTGGTGGCGAATTGTTTTCTTGGCCTGCAGGTCCTGGCGCGACAGGATTGGAAGGTTTTCTTTGAGGCAGTCAGCCGGGTGGAGGCTATCCTGCGTCGGGACCCGGCGGGTGTCTACGCGCGCATGGATCGCGAAACGCGCGATCGCTACCGTCATGTGGTCGAGGCTCTGGCGCGCGCCAGTGGAAAATCCGAAGAGGAAGTGGCTGAGGCAGCGGTTTGCCTGGCGCAGGAGGCGCATGAGCGGGAAGTGGCGCAGGGACGGGGAGCGCCGCGCACCGTTCATGTTGGCTATTACCTGCTCGAACCGGAAGGGCGCGTTAGCCTGGAGACCCGCCTGGGTTATCTTTCCTCCGTGTGGTCTCGTTGGTTGCGCCGACTGCGTCAACGTGCCATTTCCTTGTACCTGGGAGGGATTGCTTTCCTGAGTAGCCTCTTTCTGGTGGCGGTACTGAGCTGGGGGCTGGCCTGTGGGGCACGCTGGTATCAGTTACTCGCCCTGGCCCTGGTGGCCGTCGTCCCGGCTCTGACCGTCGGCGTGGACCTGGTCAACTGGCTGGTGACCCATACCTTTTCCTCGCGCCTCCTGCCACGTTTGAATTTCCAGCAAGAGGGCATCCCGGCCGATTGTCGCACGATGGTGGTGGTGCCCTGCCTGCTTACGAGTCAAGATGAGATTCGCTCCCTGCTACAACAACTGGAGCAACACTACCTGGGCAATGCTGACTCGAATTTGGGGTTTGCCCTGCTCACCGATTTTGGCGACGCGCCTGCCCAGCATATGCCCGAAGACCATGCCCTGCTGGCACAGGCCTGTATGGGGATCGAGGAACTGAATCGTAAATATGCCCAGGATGGGGCTGGACCGTTCTTCCTGTTTCACCGTGAGCGGCGCTGGAACCCGGCGGAAGGGTGCTGGATGGGCTGGGAGCGCAAGCGCGGTAAGTTGATGGAATTCAACCGTTTGCTGGCCGGCGAGGAGACCTCCTACTGGGTCAAGGTGGGCAATCTGAAGTTTCTGGAGTCGGTGCGGTATGTGATCACGCTGGATTCCGATACCATTCTGCCACGCGAATCGGCCGCGCGCCTGATTGCTACGCTGGCGCATCCCCTCAACTATCCCGAATTCGATCCCCAAAGTGGCAAACTGAAAGCAGGCTACACGGTGTTGCAGGCACGTCTGGAAGTCCAACCGACGGCCGCGGGGCGTTCCCGCTTTGCCCGTATCTTCAGCGGCGACAGTGGCGTAGACCTCTACAGTCAGGCCGTATCCGATGTCTATCAGGATGTATTTGCCGAAGGGAATTACTGCGGCAAGGGCATCTACCACGTAGAGGCGTTTCGACGCACGTTGGAAGGTCGCATTCCGGAAAACGCCTTGCTCAGCCATGATTTGTTCGAGGGAAATTGTGGACGCGCCGGCCTGGTCAGCGACGTTGTCCTGTATGAGGACTACCCTGCCCACTATCTGACCTACATGTATCGCCTACACCGTTGGGTGCGGGGCGATTGGCAGTTGTTGCCTTGGCTTTTCCGCCGTGTCCCGCACGCGGGCGAAGGCAAGGTGCCCAATTCTTTCTCGCTCCTGGCGCGCTGGAAAATTTTCGATAATCTTCGGCGTAGCCTATTAGCGCTGAGTGTGTTCCTGTGGCTGATTCTGGCCTGGCTCTGGCTACCGGGCGAAATCCTGATCTGGAATCTGTTGGCGCCTCTTGCCCTGGCTACGCCTGTGTTGACCGGCCTGTTGACGCTCCTGCGGCAGCAATTGCGACGCGCTCCCTTGCGTTCTACCCTGCCTTCGCTACGGCTGGCGCTGGGACGTTTCCTGGTTTCGCTCTCTGTTTTGCCGTATGAGGCGCTGCTCTTGTCCGATGCGATTTTGACTACGCTGCATCGCCTCTTCATCAGCCGCAAGCGACTTCTCCAGTGGACAACTTGGGCACATAGCGTGCGTCTCTTTGGGCGGCAGACAAGGGTGGGGGTGGTGTGGCGAAGGATGTGGAGCGCGGCGGTGACAGGATTGCTCCTGGTTACTCTGGTGGGGTGGATACGTCCGGCAGCTCTGCGGGCGGTTGCGCCGCTGGCTGCCGCCTGGGTCTGTTCCCCTTATCTGGTCTTCTGGTTGGGGCGTCCGCTCCGGCCAGCGAAGAAGCCCCTCTCCGAGGAACAACGTCGTCGTTTGCGGCTTTTGGCACGGCGCACTTGGTTTTACTTCGAACATTTTGTCGGGCCGGATGATTCCTGGTTGCCTCCCGATCACTTTCAGGAATCCCCGCGCGGGGTCGTTGCCCATCGCACCTCGCCAACCAATATTGGCCTCTACCTGACCTCCGCACTGGTGGCCTGTGATTTTGGCTACCTAAGTCTGTTGGAGTTCATCCTGCGCATGACCTCTACCTTCGAGACCATGAGCCGGATGGAGCGTCGGCGTGGTCACTGGCTGAACTGGTACGATACCCGTGACCTCTCTCCGCTTTCCCCGCGCTATATTTCTACGGTGGACAGCGGCAACCTAGCCGCGGCCCTGGTCGTGTTCGCCAGGGGTTGCGTGGACCTGGCGGAACAGCCGGTCCTTGGCTGGTCGCGCTGGCAGGGCTTTCTGGATACGCTGGATGTGCTGGCGGAGACCGTGCAGGGATTGACCCAGGAGAACGTCCTGCGTCCGCGTGCCCAGGCGGTACTCGCGTGCCTGGAAAACGTCCGGCGTCAGGTGGTGGCTGCGCGCACGGAACCGGCCAGCTGGAGCCAGTTGTTGATGGAACTGATTTCCAGGAATTGTTCGGAGATGGACGAGATGCTGGCCGGCCTGGCAGAACAGGGCGCGCTGTTCATCTCCAGGGATGCCCTCCAGGCCCTGCACGATTGGTCGCTGCTGACGAAGCACCATCTGGAGTATATGTGCAGGGACATGGAAATGTTGCTGCCGTGGCTGCTCCCTGCCTATCAACCGCCCGCCGAAGTCGAGCAAACGCTCTCCTCAGCGCCTTTCTGGACGTTCTGGCAGGCGGTGCGCGAGGCTCTGCCTCCGCTCTTGACGCTGCAAGAGATTCCACCGGCCTGTAAAACGGCCCAGGAACGATTGAATGCTCTGAAAAAGGCCTTATCTAAGGATGGCCTGGACAATGTCTATAGCTGGTGCCAGATGTTGGAACGGACCCTGGGCGATGCCAGTCTGAGAGCCAACAGCCTGCTGAGTGGCCTGCAACGCTTACAGGCACAGGCCGAGACCTTCTTCCAGGAGATGGACTTTCGCTTTCTCTTCGATCGCACGCGCAAAGTTTTCCACCTTGGCTATCACGTGGAAAACGAGTTGCTGGATAGCAATCATTACGATTTGCTGGCTTCGGAAGCGCGTTTGGCCAGTCTGATAGCCATTGCTCGCGGGGATGTACCTCAGGAACACTGGCTACACCTCGGTCGGCCACTGGCGCGCCTGGCTGGGCAACGTTTCCTGCTCTCGTGGGGTGGGACGATGTTCGAATACCTGATGCCGGCCCTGTTCGCGCGTCACTACGAGGGCTCATTGCTCTATCATACGGCTGAGGCGATCATTCGTCAACAAATCGCTTACGGTCGGCAAATGGGGATTCCCTGGGGTATCTCCGAGTCAGCTTACTACCGTTTTGATGCTGCCAAGAACTACCAGTATCGCGGTTTTGGTGTGCCTGGGCTGGGGTTGCGTCCCGATTTGGGTCGCGATCTGGTGGTGGCTCCCTATGCCTGTCTGCTGGCATTGCCCTTCCAGCCACAGGCGACGTATCAGAATATCGAACGCCTGCAACGAGGGGGGATGTTAGGGGTTTACGGCTTCTACGAAGCGATAGACTACACCGCGCGACGCCTGTCCCCTGGCAAAGACCGCGCCATCGTGTATTCCTATATGGCTCACCATCAGGGGATGACGCTGGCGGCCCTCGCCAACGCCCTGTTGGGGGATGTCCTGGTGCGACGTTTCCATGCGGATCGACGTGTGCAGAGCGTTGTCCTCCTGCTCCAGGAGGAACTTGCCCCCTGGCGGCCGGTGGAGGTGCTTCCTCCACCTCCCAAAGCCCTGTCTCCGGTACGCTGGGAGGCGGGTGTAGAGATTGCTCCCTGGGATGTGACGCTGGTATCGCCGTACCCGCAGGTGCATCTCTTGTCGAACGGCCAATACAGCGTCGTGATCACGCAACACGGGGGAGGGTATAGCACCTGGAAGGGCCTGCGTCTGACCCGCTGGCGCGCCGATACCGTGATGGACGGCTGGGGAACCTGGATTTATATCCAGGATCGCAACAGCGGCAAGCTCTGGTCGGCCACCTGGCAACCGACCGCTGTGCGGCCGCGCAGTCAGTATGTGCGCTATCATCCCCATATGGCCGAATTTGGCCGGCGTGATGACAACATTACCTCGCGGTTGGAAGTCACGGTAGTGCCCGAGGAGGATGTTGAGATTCGCCGCTTGACGTTGATCAACCATGATAGCAAGCCGCGTCGCCTGCGGTTGACGAGTTATGCGGAGGTTGTGTTGGGCAAGCCCGAGGCCGATGAAAGGCATCCGGCCTTCCATAACCTATTCATAGAAAGCGAATACCTGCCCGAAGTAGGCGCTCTACTCTTCCAGCGCCGTCCGCGCGCGGAGGACGAGCCAACGGCCTGTCTCGTCCACCTGCTTGTCCTGGAGAACAACAGGAAATATCCGCTCCTGTGGGAATGTGAACGCGGGCGCTTTCTGGGACGCGGGCGTACCTCGCGCGCTCCGCAAGCCCTGGAATCGACCGAACCCTGGAGGGGTGTGAGCGGTCACGTCCTGGACCCGGTCATGGCTCTGGGCTGCGAACTGGAACTGCCGCCCTATGCGACGCTGCGCCTGGCGTTTGTGACACTGGCCGCGGCCAACCGTCACGAGGCGCTGGAACTGGCCAGTCGTTGTCACCAGTGGGTCTGGTTGGACAGGGCCTTTTCGCGCGCCCATTCCTATCTGGCCGGAACGAATCTGCGACGGTTGGAACTCTCCACGGTCGAACTCCAGCAAGGCGGGAAACTGCTCTCCCTGCTCCTTTATCCCCATCCTGCCTTGCGCGCGGCTCCCAGTCTCTTGGCGGCTAACCAAAAGGGGCAATCCGCGCTCTGGGCTTGGGGCATTTCCGGCGATCATCCGATTTTGCTGGTACGTCTACGCGGCGCCGAGGACATCTCCCTGGTGCAAACCTTGCTTAAAGCCCATGCCTATTGGCGTGAACGGCAGATCCAGGTGGACCTGGTTATCCTGAACGAACAGGAGACCAGTTACGAATCGCGCGAGGAGGGCATCTTACATCGGTTGTTGGCCCGTCAAGGTAGCGACCTGTGGTTGAATCGGCCGGGCGGCATCTTCCTCCTGCGCCGGGATCAGATGACGCAGGCCGACCTTACCCTTTTGCAGAGCGTGGCGCGCGTCGTGTTGGAAGGCCGCAAAGGTTCGCTCGAAGAACAACTTCGCGCTGCCGACCGCCTCGAACCGACCTTGCCGATTTTTGTTCCCCTGCCCAGCACTCCCATCAAACAGGAAACCACTCCGCCTCTGCGCCGACCGGACAATCTCCTGTTCGATAACGGCTTTGGTGGCTTTTCCACTGATGGAAAGGAATACATTATCTACCTGGAACCCGCCCGACCGACGCCGGTGCCGTGGGTAAATGTCCTCGCCAATGCTGGCTTCGGTTGCCTGGTCTCGGAGAGCGGTGGCGGGTACACCTGGGCCGGCAACAGCGGCGAAAATCGTCTGACTCCCTGGCGCAACGACCCGGTGACCGATATACCAGGGGAGGCCGTTTACCTGCGGGATGAGGAGACAGGGGCCATCTGGTCACCGACGCCCATGCCAGCCGGCGAGAAAGCCCCTTACCTCGTGCGGCATGGAGCCGGCTATACCATCTTTGAACACCACAGTCATGGCCTGAAACAGCAGATGCGCATTTTCGTTGCTCCAGATGCACCGGTCAAAATCGTCCAGTTGCGTCTGGAGAATCTCTGGCAGCGGCCGCGTCGCATTACGGCGACCTTCTATGTGGAATGGGTATTGGGCGTAACGCGCCAGCAGACCCAGGCCTATATTGTGCCGGAATTTGCGGTTGAACCGGTTGCCCTACTGGCGCGCAATCCCTACAACGAGGACTTTGGTCAGTGGGTAGCTTTTGCCGCGGCCAGTAAGATGTTGCATGGCCTGACCGCCGATCGCGCCGAATTCCTCGGCTTGAATGGTAGCCGCACCTGCCCGGCCGGTCTGCAACGGATTGGTCTGGCTGGAACGGTACAGGCCGGACGCGATCCGTGTGCGGCTTTGCAATTGCACGTAGACCTGCCAATAGGAGGTAGCGAGACCGTGCATTTCCTACTTGGACAAGGTATCCATCGCGAACATGCCTTGCAACTGGTGGCCTGTTATCAGGACGCGGCCCAGGTGGAGACGGCCTGGCGCGCGGTACGCGCACTTTGGGAAGATTTGCTTGGCCGTGTGCAGGTCAAGACTCCTGATATTGGCATGAATCTGATTCTCAATCGGTGGTTGCTATATCAGACTCTTGCTTGTCGTATTTGGGGGCGTTCGGCTCTCTATCAGTCATCCGGAGCGTTCGGATTCCGCGATCAGCTGCAAGATGTTCTGGCCTTGCTCTATGCGGCGCCCTGGCTGGCTCGCCGGCACATCCTGCAAGCCGCCCGTCGTCAGTTCGAGGAGGGGGATGTACTTCACTGGTGGCATCCAACGCCTGACGATGTCACTGCCCTGGCCTGCCCGGAGAGCGATCGCCGCGCAAGCACGCCCCCGAAGCCGGAAACCGCCTCTGTGGGACGGGGCGTGCGCGGCGTGCGCACACGCTGTTCGGATGATTTGTTCTGGCTGCCCTATGTCACTGCCCACTATGTTCTTCTCAGCGGGGATGAGACGCTCTTGTGGGAAAAGGTGCCCTTCTTGCGCGGCGAACCTCTGGCGCCGGGCGAAGTGGAGCGCTACGGGCGGTATGACTATGGCGATTCCGCTACCCTCTACCAGCATTGCCTGCGTGCCTTAGAGCGGATCGCTGCTGGTCCGCATGGTCTGCCTTTGATCGGTAGCGGTGACTGGAACGACGGCATGAATCGGCTAGGAATAGAGGGGCGTGGTGAAAGCATCTGGTTAGGATGGTTCCTGGGAGCGACGCTGCGCGCTTTTGCCTCCTTGTGTGAACGCCTGGGAGAGACCCGCCAGGCTGAGAGGTACCGTCAGCGTGCTGAGGAGTTGCGCGCCGCGCTGGAAGTGTATGGTTGGGATGGCGGCTGGTATCGTCGTGCCTATGACGACGGTGGCTGGCCGTTGGGCTCGGCCTCCAATCGTGAGTGTCAAATTGATTCCCTGGCGCAATCCTGGGCCGCGCTTTCCGCGCTGGCTGAGCCGGCACGCTGCGATCAGGCGCTGGAGGCGGCCTGGCAGCACCTGGTGCGGGAGGACGAACGCCTGGTCTTGCTTTTCACCCCTCCCTTTGCCCAGGAAAAGCGTCGCGTTGGTTATATTCAAGCCTATCCACCTGGCGTGCGCGAGAATGGTGGACAATATACCCATGCGGCTATCTGGCTGGCCTGGGCGTTCGCGGCGCGAGGGGATGGGGAGCGAGCCTTCCGCCTTTTCCATCTGCTCAACCCGATCTTCCATGCCAGCAGTGAAACCAAAGCGCTACGCTACCGCCTGGAGCCATACCTGGTCGCCGCCGATATCTACAGTGTGTCTCCGCACGTTGGCCGTGGCGGCTGGAGCGGTTACACTGGCTCGGCTGGCTGGCTCTACCGGCTTGGGGTGGAGGGTATTCTGGGGGTGTGCCGGCGAGGCGAGTTCCTGGAACTTCGCCCCTGCATTCCCCGGCAGTGGGAAGCATACGAAATTACCTGGCGGGAAGGAAGCACGGCCTATCATATCATGGTGGAGAATCCCCACGGCCTCTCCAAGGGGATTTGCCGTATCTGGTTGGATGGGGAGTGGCGACCCGACGGCCGTATTCCCCTGGTGCGCGATGGCCGTCCCCATGCAGTACGGGCTGTGTTGGAACAGGGGGATGTAGTATAATCCCTTCCGCATGATCGCCCAAAACTCCTTCGAATGGACCAGCCATCATCCTGATCAAACCCAGGCGGCGGCCGAGTATCTGGGCCGCCACTTACAGCGCGGCGATTTGATTTGTCTGCAAGGCGAACTGGGCGCCGGGAAAACCACTTTTGTTCAGGGGTTGGCGCGGGGATGGAACTCGCCAGACTGCGCCACGAGTCCGACGTTCGTACTGGTCAATGTCTACCGCCGTGCGGATGAGACTCCTTTGTTCCACCTGGACGCCTATCGCATCGAGTCGGTGGCGGAGGCGGAGGAGTTGGACCTGGCAGCCTTCCTGGAGGAAGGAGCGCTGGTGATCGAATGGGCGGAGCGTATAGAATCCATTTTGCCGCCGGAGCGTTTGTGGGTGAGGCTGGAACACGGTGATGGCGAGGTGCGTGTCCTGCATTTCCTGGCTCAGGGAGCGCACTATGAGGTTCTTCTCGCAGCCCTGCGCAATTTTGCCCGGCAAGTGGTCTGACGATGTTACTGGCGATTGACACTTCCACGGCCCAAACAGGCCTGGCGCTCTATGATGGCGCCCAGGTGATTGCAGAACGCGTCTGGCGAGTGCACGGCCATCACAGCCGTGAATTGACGCCTGGCCTGGTGGATATGTTAACGCAGAGCGGGGTAGGGGTGGAGGCCTTGCGCGCGGTGGGAGTGGCAACCGGCCCCGGTTCGTTTACCAGTCTGCGCGTGGGGCTGGCGCTGGCGAAAGGGTTGGCTTTGGCGCGTGGGCTGGCTTTGGTCGGTGTGCCTACGCTGGACGTGGTGGCGGCGGCCGTTCCGCCCACGCAGCAGGAATTGATCGCGGTGCTGCAGGCTGGCCGTGGTCGTCTGGCTGTGGGTCGCTATCGCGCCGGTCCGGATGGCTGGCAGGCAATCTCTCGTGCGCAGGCCATGACGGTCGAGGCACTGGCAGCCTCGCTAACAGGCGCGGCGATCCTGTGTGGCGAATTGACCGTTGCCGAGCGCGCCTACTTTGAACGCAGGGAGGGTATTCAGGTGGCATCGCCGGCACAGTGCGTGCGGCGACCTGCTGTGCTGGCAGAATTGGCCTGGAGGCGCTGGCAGGCAGGTCAAGTCGGTTCGTTGGCGGCCCTGGCGCCCTTTTACCTGCACGTTGCCGGAGGGCCGCCATGAGAGGAACTTCCCCGGCTGGAGGAGAGGGCGACCTGGTCATCCGCCCGATGTGTTTACAGGATGTAGATGCGGTCGTAGAAATAGACCGCCTGTCCTTTGCCCTACCCTGGTCGGAGAATGCTTTTCGGTATGAGGTACAGGAAAATCCGGCTGCGCGCGCCTGGGTAGCCGAACGGAACGGCCGCGTGGTCGGAATGCTGGTGCTCTGGTTGGTCTTGGACGAGGCGCATGTGGCTACCCTGGCTGTTCATCCGCAGTGCCGGCGGCAGGGGATTGGGAAGCAGTTGCTGGTGACAGCCCTGGAAGCGGCGTGGAGGGAAGGGGCGCGCCGGGCGTTTTTGGAAGTGCGCCTCAGTAACCTGGTGGCCCAGGCCATGTATGCCAAACTGGGCTTCGGGATTGATGGTCGTCGCTTGCATTATTACAAGGACAATGGCGAGGATGCACTGCTTATGTCTCTGGATATGACCTCGCTGCCGTGGCATCCTCACCCCTTAACTGCGGAGGCTGGATGAACGCCGAGGAGATGCTGGCCCAAATTGCCAGAGAAATCGCTACTTGCCAGAAATGTGCCCTGCATCACTCGCGCAAGAACGCCGTTCCGGGTGAAGGGCCGGCTAATGCCGAGATTATGTTGATCGGCGAGGGGCCGGGCTTCTACGAAAACGAACAGGGACGGCCGTTCGTGGGTGCGGCAGGGCAATTTCTGGAGGAGTTGCTGGCTACCGCCGGTCTGAAACGTTCCGATGTCTGGATTGGGAACGTGGTCAAATGCCGGCCGCCGGGCAACCGCGATCCATTGCCAGAGGAGCTGGCGGCCTGTGACCCCTATCTGGAACGCCAGATTGCCGTCATCAACCCCAAAATTATCATTACCCTGGGGCGCTACTCGATGAATAAGTTTTTGCCTGGCGCCAAGATCAGCGCAGTACATGGACAGATGCGGCGCGTGGGGGAACGCTTCGTGATTGCGATGTTCCACCCAGCGGCGGCCCTTCACCAGGCTTCCCTCAAGCCAGCCATCCTGCAAGACTTTGCCCGTCTACCCCAGCTGCTGGAGCAGGCGCGCGCGGCCCTGGCGCGCTGTGCGCCAGCTTCGACTATGGAATCCCAGAAAGAGGAACCGAAGCAGTTGAGCCTGTTTTGACGGTGGGCGATGGACGATAGACGATGGACGATGGACGGTAGATGATAGACGATAGACAATGACCAGAGGTAGAAATATGACTATCAAGGAATCTCTTATCCAAAAACTGCATGAGAAGACGGCGCGAGTGGGTGTGTTGGGTATGGGATATGTCGGTATGCCGCTGGCCGTGGTCTTTGCCGAGGCCGGATATACGGTAACCGGCATTGACTCTGATGAGCGCAAGGTTGCCGCTTTTCGTCAGGGCCGTTCTTACGTGCAGGATGTGCCTTCGGAGACTGTTTCCCGCCTCCAGCAGGAAGGGCGCCTGACGATGACCGCCGACTTTGCGGCCCTGGCGGAGATGGACGCCGTGAGCATCTGCGTCCCGACTCCTTTGCGCAAGACTGGCGATCCGGACATGTCATACATTATTGCGGCGGTAGAACAACTGGCCAGGTACCTTCATCCTGGCGTGGTCGTCGTCCTGGAATCGACTACGTATCCTGGCACGACGCGAGAACTGGTGGCGCCCATGCTTAGCGAGAAGAGCGGCTTGAAACCAGGCGAGGACTTCTTCCTCTGCTTTTCTCCGGAGCGCGTGGATCCGGGTCGCAAGGATTGGACGACCTATAACACTCCCAAAGTAATCGGCGGACTCACGCCGGCTTGTCTGGAAGTGGCCACAGCCTGGTATGGCAATGCCCTGCAAACTATCGTGCCGGTCTCTTCGGCAGAGGCGGCCGAGATGGCGAAACTCCTGGAGAATACCTTCCGTATGATCAACATCGGCCTGGTCAACGAAATGGCAATCATGTGTGAGCGCCTGGGAGTGGATGTGTGGGAAGTCATCGAAGCCGCGGCGACGAAGCCGTTTGGCTTTATGAAATTTACCCCTGGTCCGGGCCTGGGGGGGCACTGTATTCCTATTGATCCTCTTTATCTTTCCTGGAAGATGCGTTCCCTGAACTACACGGCGCGCTTCATCGAACTGGCGAGCGAAATTAATACCGGCATGCCCCGCTACGTGGTGGGGCGGGTAATGGATGCGCTCAATGAGCGCGGCAAACCCCTGAAGGGCAGCCGGGTGTTGGTGCTGGGGGCCGCGTACAAAGCCGATGTGGACGACGTGCGCGAGTCGCCGGCGTTGGATGTCATTGCCTTGCTGCGCCAAAAAGGGGCGCTAGTCCAGTATCATGATCCTTACATTCCCGCTATCCACCATGAACACGAAGGCTGGCGCATGGACAGTATTCCCAACGAGGCTTTGTTGGAAACCGTGCGTCAGGCCGATGTGGTAGTCATCGTCACCAATCATAGGGCATACGATTACCCGGCCATTCTGGATGCCGCTCCGCTGATCTTCGATTCCCGCAATGCCCTTGGTCATCTTGCAAAGGGCAACCCGAAGGTGGTGCGGTTATAAGGCAGGCTGCGGCCTTATGTCTTATCCGATTGTCGCCTGCGTGCCTAATTTCTCAGAAGGGCGCCGCGAGGAGGTGATACAGGCCCTGTGTGCGGCGGCAGAAAGCGTCCCGGGAGCGGTTTTGCTTGATAGGCATTCCGATGAGGATCACAACCGTACTGTGCTGACACTGGCCGGGCAGCCGGAGGCGGTCTTGGAGGCGGTCTTCCGTGCCATTCGCGAGGCGGTGGAGCGGATTGATCTCAACGAGCATCAGGGCGCACACCCACGCCTGGGCGCGGCGGATGTCGTGCCCTTCGTTCCACTGGCCGACACAACGATAGAAGAGTGCGTAGAGCTGGCACGCCGACTGGGGGCGCGCGTCGGGAATGAATTAGGCATCCCGGTATACTTGTACGAGGCTGCTGCAACCCGTCCCGAGCGTGTTCGTCTGGAGAATATTCGCCGCGGGCAATACGAAGAATGGAGAACCAGGATTGGGCACGACCCAGCCTGGCAGCCGGATTACGGCCCGGCGCGGCCGGGACCGGCAGGTGCAACTGTCATTGGTGCACGCTATCCACTCATTGCCTATAACATTTACCTGGATACGGATAACGTGGACCTGGCGCGAACGATTGCCCGCAGGATACGCGCTTCGTCCGGCGGCCTGCCGGCCGTCAAGGCGCTGGGGTTGCTGGTGAACGGTCGTGCCCAGGTGTCCATCAACCTGACCGATTATCATCAGACCTCGCTTTGGGCGGTGACAGAGGCCGTGCGGCGCGAGGCCGAAGCCCTTCAGACCAGCATTCACCACACCGAACTAGTGGGTTTGATCCCGCAGGAGGCGATTCTGGCGGCTGCCGCCCAGGCTCTGCGATTGGAGGACTTTGCACGCGACAAAATCCTGGAGGAACGTTGGAAGCAGGCGGTTTTCCAGGAGAGGATGGCCTTTCTGGATGCGCTGGCGGCGCCTCAGGTGGCGCCTGGTGGAGGGGCCGCGGCCGCGTATACCGGCGCGATGGCGGCGGCATTGGTGAGCATGGTGGCTGGCTTGAGCCTGAAACGGTTGGGGGAAGAGACCGTTCAGGCGCAGATGAGGGAAATTCGAGATCAAGCGGAACGTCTGCGGCGTGACCTGGCTGCCCGAGCGGACGAAGATATGGTTGTCTACCCACGGGTCCTTGCGGCCTACCGGTGGCCTCAGGATACAGAAGCGCAGCGGGCGGCGCGGGCCGCTGCTATCGAGGCGGCGACTCTGGATGCCATTCGCGTGCCGTTAGCCATTGTGCAGGATGCAGCCAGTGTACTGGCTCTGGCCGAGCGTTGTGTTGCCCTGGGGGACTTACCTGCCATTGGGGATGCGGTGGTGGCCGCCAGCCTGGCCCGCGCCGCCCTGACCGCGGCCGCCTGCGCGGTGCGCCTCAATGTGCAACTTCTGCCGCAAGCGAGCGAGGGGGAGAGTTCGTTGGCCGCGCTGGAGGTGGCCGAAGAACGCGCAGCTCAGGCGGAAACGCTGCTCCACCAGGCGCTGCGTGTACGTTGTCCTGCTGCTCTGCCATGAAGAACGCCTGGCTATCGTTCTTTCTCCTCTTCCTGCTGACAACTGGCTGCCGGTTGCTGTCCTCCGCCCAGGTGGTTGCAACGCCGACCGCAAATCTGCTCTGTGAAGGGAACTGCGCTTCGCCTTCCGCGACATCTCGCCCTTTCCCGGCGACGGCTGTTTTTCTTCCTGCTCCGGCAACGTTGACTCCTACCCCTGACATGCCCCAGACATGTGACCTGGCGGAGAATGATTACTGCCTCGAGGAAGGCTTTTTCGTCTTGGTTCCTCCTGTGGCCGATGTGGTAGTGGATCCCTCCTATCGCTATGGAAGTACCCAGGGTGGCAGCCGTGTGCCCCATCACGGAGTTGAATTCCCATCTCCTTTTGGGACGCCCGTCCTGGCCGCCGCGGATGGCATCGTCCGGTATGCTGGTGATGATCGGCAAACGCGATTCGCTCCCTGGTTGAATTTTTATGGGAACCTGGTCGTCGTAGAACACGAGTTTCTTGAGGGACCACACAGGAGGTTGTACACCCTGTATGCTCATCTCTCGCGCCTGGATGTGCACGCCGGCCAGGTTGTCCGGGCAGGCGAGCGCTTGGGTTTGGTGGGGATGAGTGGGTCGGCGGTGGGGAGTCATCTGCACTTCGAAGTGCGCCTCGGGATGGAAGATTATCGTAGCACGCTCAATCCGGAACTGTATCTCCGACAACCTGCCAGCCAGGGGGCGATGGCTATTCAATTGGTTGATTGGCAGGGAAAACCGCTTTCTATAGCCCCGACCATACAGTTCTATCCCGATTCCGAAGAGGGGAACGCTCTGACCATGACGGTAGAGCCCTACGCGATCGAGACTGTCAATCCCCAAAGCCCGTGGCAGGAAAATGTCGGCTTGGGCAACTTGCCGGCAGGTCACTACCGCCTCACGTGTATCTATTGGGGGAAACTCCATGAACGGTGGATTGTCATTGAGGCGGGAAAGTTAACTGCGGTGCGCTGGCAACTGGGGCGCGAATAACCTGCCCGAGTCTGTCGCCGGGACTCTGACCTGCCCTTTGTCCTGACGTGGTCTCTCCGCTGGCGAAACCGATTCGGGGGCCACGATACATCTTGTGCAGCCCCGCGTACCGGGAAAAGGATGCCCCTCCCCACACGGACAATGGGCTGATTATCCTGGCAGAAGGGATTTCATTTGCCGGAAGATTAGTCTGGCAGCGTACTCGGGACTCAAACGATACAGCAAATCCATGAACTTGGCATCGGAGCCGACCAGGATGCGGTAGCGGTTCCGCTCCATCCCATCCAGGATGATGCGAGCGGCCTTGTGGGGCGCGAGCACCTTGAAGGAGGCTTGCTGATCTCCGCTTGGCACGGCAACGCCGGAATTGGCCGCGATGTTGGTGCCGATGGCTCCAGGAAAGACGATGGTTACGTGGACATGAGTATCCATGAGTTCCGTAGCCAGGCCTTCGGTGAGCAACTTGACGGCCGCTTTGGAAGCCCCATACAGCGTTTGGCCTGGCACGGGCAGGAATCCACCCATGCTGGAAATGTTGACCAGGTGCGCTTCCGGTCGTGCCAGCAAATAGGGCAGGAAGGTCTTGGTCATATACAGCGTGCCGTAGAAATTGACGCCGAGGACGCGCGCAATAGCATCGTAATCGAGATTGTTCAGGCGAACGAACGGTTGGATAATGCCGGCATTGTTAATGAGCCCATCTACGACTGCGTGCCTGGCCAGAATCTGGTCTGGAAGTGCTTTGACGCTCTCTTTGTTGGCTATATCCGCGACATGAGTAGAAAGCCGGCCTTTCCCTTCCCCGGCCAGGCGAAGAGTCTCCTCCAGGGCCGCTTGGTTGATGTCTACTGCCGCGACGCTGGCGCCTCGATCGAGCAAGGCGAGAACCAGTTCGCGCCCGATACCACTTCCGCCTCCGGTGACGACAATGACTTTGTTCTGAACTTTCATCTGGAGGGCTCCTGAGATTAGGATAGAGGAGTTCGGAGGAGGATTATACTCGAAACCACGAAATCTTCTTTGTTTTCTCCTCCAGCGTGTGCATGCAAAGATTATCAGGTACGATTCCGTGTACTTATTCTTCCAGCAGTAGCACCTGCTGGGGCGGCAGCTGAACTACCGCTCGCACTAGACATCCTATCCATTCCCACAGACTTGTTTCCTGAAGGGAAGATGGGCGGGAAAGGCGGTTTTATGTACACCTTTTGAGTGCACGCCTTTTCCTTGACGTCTGCGCCTATTCGTGATAATCTTGCACAAGGAGTGCGCCAGGCTTGACCAAGTTTGGCGAGCCGGGCGCAAAAAATTTTTTAGTAAGGAGAAAGGCACTCTATGTCAGAAGAACGTTACGTCGGTATCGTCAAGTGGTTCAATGCGACCAAGGGCTATGGCTTCATCGGCCGCGAGGGTGGCGAGGACGTCTTCGTGCACTTTTCGGCGATTCAGATGGACGGCTATAAGCGCCTGGAACAGAACCAAAAAGTAGAATTCTCCATTGAGCAGGGTCCCAAAGGCTTGCAGGCTGCCAATGTGGTCCCGCTGGAGTAACATTGTGGCCGGACGAGATCGGGCCTCGGCCGAGGCCCGATTTTTTTGTTTCTCGGCAACTGCCTACTCTGGATAATTTTTAGTGGCAATGCCTGATGTTTGGTCGTCCAAAGAACGGGCCAAAGGACTTGTCTGGTGCACCGTGGGGCAATCCCCGCTCTGCCGATGCTTGTAAGTCGGAGACTTGCGCCACAGGTCAACGCTATACACCACCAGGCCCTGCCTGGCCGTAGGGCAAATCTCTGATTTGCCACATTTCACCAGTCAGAGACCCGTCTATTACCCACAAGTAGGGCGAATTGGAAATTTGCCAATCCTTTGCCCCATCCCGCAAGTCGGAGACGTGCGCCACGCTTTGCCTGCGTTAGGACGGCAGTTCAACTGCCGTCCTAACGCCTGAAATGGCTACTTTTCGCAAACCATTCTTTTCGGCCCTTCTCTTCCAGAGCAAGTTTCTTGCCAATCCAAATCCTGCGCCAACCGAACGAGTTGTGTACGATAGATAGGTCAGAGACTTGCGCCACAGGTAGGCGGTTACGTTTCTCGGGCGATAGGGAGTTGCAACGCGGAAATGGAGAATGGCTGGACTCGCCCGTGTAAGTACGAAATACTTTCTTGGTTTTCTGGCACTTCCCCTGGCAACTTCGCCAAAGCCGTTGTAAAATGGCACTTGTGTATCCTTGTTTGGGAGAGTGAGCTGTGCAGATATTGAAAGAACGTATTCTACGTGAGGGAAAGCACCTCGGAAATGGTGTTCTTAAAGTGGATGGTTTCATTAACCATCAGGTAGATCCGGCCTTGATGGACGCCTGCGGTCAGGAGCTGGCGCGGCGGTTTGCCTCGATAGGTGCGACGAAGGTGCTGACGGCAGAAATCTCCGGCATTGCTCCGGCGCTGATGACAGCCCACTATTTACACCTGCCTGTCGTATACGCCCGCAAAACCAAACCGGTCACGATGCCCGATCGAGTCTTCCTGACGTTGGCGCCCTCCCACACGAAAGGCCAGATGATCGAATTGATTGTCTCTCCGGAGTATCTGGCGGGCGGCGAGCGCATCCTGATCATTGATGACTTCCTGGCAACGGGTGCGACCATTATGGGCCTGGCGCGCCTGGCCCAAACGGCAGGTGCTACCATCGTGGGGATCGGGACGTTAATCGAGAAGGCATTCGAGGGAGGACGGAAAGTTCTTGAACCTTTGGGCGTCCCGATCGAGTCGCTCGTGCGCATCGTGGCTATGGAGGGAGATCAAATTCTTTTCGAGTAGCGCTATGGATTCGATCGCGATTCTGGATTTTGGTTCACAATATGCTCAACTGATTGCCCGTCGCGTTCGTGAGGTGCAGGTCTATTGCGAGTTATTCCCGTGGGATGCGCCTGCGGAGGACGTGCTGGCCTTGCGGCCGAAAGGGTTCATTCTCTCTGGGGGCCCGGCCTCTGTGTATGCCGAAGGCGCTCCGACTTTACCTTCATATGTGCTCGAATCGGGCCTGCCTGTCCTGGGGATCTGCTATGGAATGCAATTGCTGACCCATGCTCTAGGCGGGAGAGTAGACCCTGCTCAGGAACGGGAATATGGGCCGGCCACTGTGGAAACGATCGTTCCCAATCCTTTGCTCCCTTCTTCCTCCTTCGCGGCCTGGATGTCGCACGGCGATCGAATCACGCAATTGCCGCCTGGCTTTGTGGCGATTGCGCGTTCGTCGAACAGTCCCTGCGCGGCGATGGCCGATGCGACGCGCCGTTACTATGGCCTCCAATTTCATCCGGAAGTCAAGCACACTCCCTTAGGCGCTGAGATCTTGCGCCGTTTCGTCGTGGAAATTTGTGGTTGCCACCCGGAGTGGACGCCGGCTTCGATCATTGAGGGTAGCGTAGCGCGCGTGCGTGCCCAGGTTGGCGAGGAGCGCGTCCTGGCGGCGGTCAGTGGGGGGGTGGATTCGACCGTGGCCGCCGCGTTGGTGCACCGGGCTGTAGGTGATCAGTTGGTCGCCATCTTCGTGGATACTGGTCTACTCCGTCAGGGGGAGGCGGAACAGGTTGTGCGTACGTTTCGGGAGCGCATGGGGGCGGAGTTGATCGCAGTCGAGGCGGCGGAAGAATTCTTCACGGCACTGCGTGGGGTAACTGAGCCAGAGGAGAAGCGTAAAATCGTTGGTGAAAAGTTTATTCGTATTTTCGAGCGAGAGGCACGTAAACTGGGAAATCCGAAGTTTCTGGTCCAGGGCACGATCTACCCGGATGTGGTCGAATCGGCCGCCCCGGATCGGAGCAAGGCAGCGCGCATCAAATCCCACCACAACGTGGGTGGACTTCCACCGGACATGGAGTTGACACTCGTCGAACCATTGCGCTATCTGTTCAAGGATGAGGTGCGAGCGGTGGGCGAGGCGCTGGGCCTGCCGGAGAGCATGGTCTGGCGGCAACCTTTTCCGGGTCCGGGGTTGAGTGTGCGCGTCCTGGGTGAAGTGACGCCGGAACGCGTGGCCCGTCTACGCGCTGCAGACGCGATTTTCACCGAGGAATTGGCCGCGGCTGGCTGGCTGGGAAAAGGCGGCGGCACCAGCCAGGCCTTCGCTGTCCTCCTGCCGGTGCGCTCGGTCGGTGTGATGGGTGACGAACGGACGTACCAGGAGACTTGTGTTCTGCGTGCCGTGGTCACGGACGATTTCATGACAGCCGATTGGGCGCGCCTGCCGCATGAGTTGCTGGGGCGTGTGGCGAGTCGGATCGTCAACGAGGTGCCTGGCATCAATCGCGTGACGTATGACATCACGACCAAGCCGCCGGCAACGATCGAATGGGAGTGAGAAAGGGGGAAAGAGTTCGCCGTGGCCAGGGGGATCAACGTGGCGCGGGGCCGGTGGACTGCCGGATCATCAGCCGTGTGCCGACCAGGATGATTTGACGAGGGGTATCGTCGCCGTTTAGACGCGCCAGCAGCCGTTCTACGGCGATTTGCCCCATGGCCTGTTTGTAGACATGCACCGTCGTCAGGGAGGGGATCAGCATGGAGGCAATATGGATATCATCGAAGCTGGCAACCGAGCAATCTGCCGGCACGCGAATCCCCAGGTTATTCAGGACAATCAGAACGGCATGGGCGTAATGATCACCGGTGCAAAAGAGGGCGGTTGGTGCCTCGGCGCCTTGCAGACGGGGTCGCAGCCATTCCTGGAGCTCCGCACGCCCTGATTCGATCATAACGTTGATTTCATCGGGGATAATCCAGAGTGGCAGGGCAGGCAAGCCGGCATCCTGGCAAGCTGCCAGGTAGCCGCGATAGCGTTCCTGATAACTGGGCGCCAGGAGATGATCTTCTGGATGCCGGCCGGTCACGACGGCGATGCGCGTGTGTCCAAGTTGAATCAGGTGCTGGATTGCCTGGTAGGCGCCGCCGAAATCGTCGGCCATGACCGAGTCGAAGGGCAAATCAGGGAACATGTTATCTACCAGCACCAGGGGGCGCTCCGTTTCCCGGATAAGGCGCTCAATAATTGCGCGCGGGTAAGGCCCAACTGCCAGGAGGCCATCCAACTTTCCGGCTAACGGGGCTGGCAAAGGTTCTTCGGGGCGGTGATCCAGGCGGAGTACCATAAAGTTCAGGTTGGCGTAATTATTGCGGCACGCGACTTCCGCGCCGGACAGGACCCAGCCATAGAACGGATTGGCGACCACCGGGACGTCGCCGAAGGCGTGGAGCAGGAAGGCAATTTGTTTCAACGCCGGGGCGCGCCGCCGTGAACTGCGAGGCCTATAAATGTAGTTTAGCCGCGCTGCCGCCGCCAGGACGCGTTCGCGCGTCTCCGCCGGGATACTCGAATCATTTCGCAACGCCAGGGAAACTGTGGTTGGGGAAAGATTTACCTCGCGCGCAATGGTGCGGATGCTGGGTCGAGAGGAGGTCTTTTTTGCATTCACTGCCAATACCTGTTGCCACAATGTCTATAAAACTTATGGTAAATTTTACTTTACAAAGTACTGAATGTCAATCCATAAAAAACTGGTGATTACCCACAAGTTCGGAAATCAGCGACTACCTACCGGTGGCATCCGACTTGCGCAAATCGGCAAATCGGAGATTTACCCCACACGACTGCACTGGATAGGTGGTTATTGAGTAAACAATCTGTCCTGGGAGAACCACCTGTGGGCAAGCCAGTGCGGCCAATCTGCCATTGGTAAGAATGGGTTCTACCCACATACTGGAGTGAGCAAGATGTGGGTAGCCACTAAAAAAACGGTTCTCCTGCCATGCCGTTGTATTCTTCCTGCTACAGGTAAGCCAGTGCGGTTTCCACCATCTGCATGATGGCCTGTGCAACCCGATTTGAGCATCAGGCAGAAACTGGGATCATCTAGGTGATGAGTGGTTACGCGAGAAAACGCGCCCGTGTCCTGACGCGAATCCTGTTCTAAATCCAATGTATTTTTCCGGCCTCAAACAGTTCTTTTTTTTGTAAACAATGCTTTGTTTATGTGGTTGATAATATCTTGACTACGACATTAGTTTAGTGTATATTAAGGTCGTGCAATGCATTTGTGCAGTGCGCTTTCTCCTCCTGAACATTATCCATGTCAACGAAGCGATCAAGATCGAGCACTGAACCGGCAAGAACGAGAGCATTGGCCTTGCCGTGCTCCGCCGAGGAGTTGACGATCTCTGCGGATTCAGGATTGTCCAAGACGCTGACCTTCTGGCTTGGAACTGGCGGATGGTCCGGCCGAAGTGCCTGCGTCATTCTCGTCTTGTACGGTTGATTAGCTTCCTGAAAGGAGAAATCCCATGAACAGGCTTAGACAGTGGTGCACGCTTTTGTGTGTAGCTATCGTGTTCGGAGGAGTGCTTGGGGGCTACCGATTCTATCCGGTTTCGGGCAAAGCGGTTGGGGCGCCAGGGACTGCCGCACAACAACCATATGTCTGGAAGAACGTGGTCATCAATGGTGGAGGGTACATTCCTGGCATCGTCTTCAATACCAAAGAACGCAATCTGATCTACGCCCGCACGGATATGGGAGGCGCCTATCGGTGGAATGAGGCCACCCAGAGCTGGACGCAGTTACTGGCGTGGATCCCCCATGATGACTGGAACTGGACTGGCGTGGAAAGCATCGCCACCGACCCCGTAGAACCGAACCGTCTCTACCTGGCTGTTGGCACCTATACCAACGATTGGGCGCCGACCAATGGAGCCATTCTGCGTTCCACTGACTATGGTGCTACCTTCCAGATCACGCCCCTGCCTTTCAAACTGGGCAGCAACATGCCCGGACGGAACATGGGGGAACGCCTGGCGATTGACCCCAACAAAAACAGCATTCTCTACCTGGGAACTCGTAGTGGCAATGGCCTCTGGCGCAGCACGGACTACGGTGTCACTTGGTCTAAGGTGACCTCTTTCCCCAATCCCGGCACGTATGTTCAGCAACCGGGAGATGCTTACCTGGGTGACATCAGCGGGGTTGTCTGGATCACGTTCGACCCGCGCACCGGCTCGCCAGGCAGTCCTACCCAGACCATTTACGTCGGCGTAGCGGACACCGGCACGAGCATCTACCGCAGCACCGATGGTGGCAATACCTGGAGCGCCGTGCCGGGACAACCGACCGGCTTCTTGCCCCACCATGGCATCCTGGCCTCGAACGGCATGCTTTATATCACCTATAGTAATACCCAAGGCCCCTACGATGGGGATAAAGGCGATGTCTGGAAGTACAACACCGCAACCGGCGAATGGACGTTGATCAGCCCTGTGCCCTCTACCAGTAGCGATAACTATTACGGTTACGGTGGTTTGGCGGTGGATGCCCAAAACCCCAACACCATCATGGTTACCAGCCTGAACTCCTGGTGGCCTGATGCGATTATCTTCCGCAGCACCGATGGTGGCGCGACCTGGAAGCGTATTTGGGAATGGGCCGCTTACCCAAGCCGCACGTTACATTACACCATTGACATCTTAACATCTCCCTGGTTGGACTTCGGAAACAAGAATCCAGTTGACCCGGTGCCAGCTGTCAAAATTGGTTGGATGATCGGCGATATTGAGATAGACCCCTTCAATTCCAACCGTATGATGTATGGCACAGGTGCCACGATTTACGGTACTACGAACTTGACGGATTGGGATACCAAAGGCACATTTACCCTGAAGAGCATGGCCGTTGGTATTGAGGAGACCGCAGTCCAGGCCTTGATTAGCCCGCCGACCGGTCCGCATCTGATCAGCGCGATGTATGATATTGGTGGCTTCCGCCACGATGACTTCAACACGCCTCCGTCGTTCCAATATGCGATTCCTTACCCCGGCTCCTACAACGACATTGACTATGCGGAACTCAACCCCTCCTTCATGGTACGCGTCGGCAAAGGGGATCCAAATGCTACCCCACCAGCCAATCTAAGCACGGCCTTTACCTATGATCAGGGTCAATCGTGGTTCGCCGGCAACTCGACCATCGGCGGTATCAGCGGCGGCGGCACGGTCGCGGCGGCGGCCGACGGCAGTGCCGTGGTTTGGGCTCCCGAGGGTGGCCAGCCCAGTTACTCCACTGATAACGGGAACAGCTGGATTCCCTGCAGTGGAATCTCGGCCGGCGCTGTCGTGGCTTCCGACCGGGTCAATCCGAATAAGTTCTATGCTTTCCAAAACGGCACCTTCTACGTGAGCACCGACAAAGGCAAGACATTCGTTGCACGCGCCACGGGCTTTCCAAGCGTCGCCAAAATCAAGGCGGTTCCCGGTCGGGAGGGGGATGTATGGTTGGCCGCTTATCAAACTTCCAACAATCAGCCAGTAGCTGGAGATGGCCTATACCATTCTACAGACAGCGGCGCGACCTTTACTAAAGTATCCCCCTCTACCCTGACCTATGCTGAAGCAGTTGGCTTGGGCATGGCGGCTCCCGGGCAGAGTTACCCGGCCATTTACCTGGTCGGCATTGTGGATGGTGTCAAGGGCGTTTATCGTTCCGACGATGGCGGTGCCTCCTGGATTCAAATTGACGATCCTCAACATCAGTTTGGGTGGGTTGGCAAGTGCATCACTGGCGATCCGCGCATTTACGGCCGCGTCTATCTCTGCACCAATGGCTTCGGCATTGTCTATGGCGATCCGGCAGGCGGTGTGGCAACACCAACCAGCGGTCCAGGCCCAACCTCTACCCGCACACCGACGCGCACTCCGACCCGTACCAACACGCCGACCAGCCCAACCGCCACGGCGACTCGCACCCCAACCCGCACCAACACCCCGGCCGTCCCGACGGCTACCCCAACCCGTACCAATACCCCGACTTCGGGTGGCACCTGTGCGGTGGACTACGTCATCCAGAATGACTGGGGGAGCGGAGCGACGGTCAACGTGACCATCCGCAACAACGCCAGCACGGCAATCAACGGCTGGACGCTGGCCTGGACCTTCCCCGCCAACCAGCAGATCAGCCAGATGTGGAGTGCGACGTATACGCAGAGCGGGCAAAACGTCTCGGCCTCGAACCTGAGTTACAACGCCACCATTCCGGCCAATGGTGGGACGGTGAACTTTGGCTTCAACCTGACCTACAGTGGGGCGAATGCTGTGCCGTCCTCGTTCACGCTGAACGGTGTGGTCTGTGGCGGTGGTGTTGCGCCGACGGCGACCAACACCGCGGTAGCGCCGACGGCCACCCGCACGCCGACGCGCACCAATACGCCGGTTGGCCCGACGGCTACGCCGACTCGCACCCCGACTCGGACGAACACCCCCACTGGTCCGACAGCCACGCCAACCCGTACCCCCACGCGTACCAATACCCCCGTTGCGCCGACGGCCACCCCCACCCGGACGAATACCCCGCTGGCTCCCACGGCTACGCCTACCCCTGGTGCGGCGGCCTGCTCGGTGAACTACGCCATCCAGAATGACTGGGGGAGCGGGGCGACGGTCAACGTGACCATCCGCAACAACGCCAGCACGGCGATCAACGGCTGGACGCTGGCGTGGGCCTTCCCCGCCAACCAGCAGATCAGCCAGATGTGGAGTGCGACGTATACGCAAAGTGGGCAGAACGTCTTGGCCTCGAACCTGAGCTGGAATGCGGTCATTCCGGCCAACGGTGGGACGGTGGTCTTTGGCTTCAACCTGACCTACAGTGGGACGAACGCGGCACCGACCGCCTTCACCCTGAACGGCGCGGCCTGCAGTGTCTACTAGTATGAGGCAATATAAGCCGGCTGAGGGTCTCCATGGGTGACCCTCGGCCGGCGATACTCACCAAGACGTAAAGTATTGAGAAACGCGACACTTCTCTTGCAAAGGAGGTGATGTTGGGAGAGATGTCCCTTATGAGAGAGTATATGTTTCTGCGCGTCCCGAGTTTTCAGAAACTGGAGGAACACAATGCGTAAGTTTACTTTTGTACATCTCGTTGTCTTGCTTAGCCTGGTAATGGCGGCTTGCGGGAAAGCACCTGCGCCTACGCCGACCTTGTCAGCGGAGGAGGCTCCCACACCCACGGCTACGCCGCAACCTGTAGCGACCGAGGGACCAAAATACCACGAATCCCCCATGCTGGCTGCGAAGGTGGCTGCCGGTGAATTGCCCCCTGTGGAAGAACGCCTGCCGGAAAATCCGCGTGTTGTCCCCTCGTTGACGGGCGAACAGGGGGTCTACGGCGGTGAATTGCGCGTTGGATTTGTGGGCAGCAGCCCGGAATGGGGCGCGTTCCTCTTCCTGGCTGCCTGGGAGCATTTGGTGCAATGGAAACCGGACTTTAGCGGCTACGAGCCCAATCTGGCCGAGAGGATCGAGGTCAGTCCTGATTCCACCACCTATACTTTCCATTTACGTAAAGGTATCAAGTGGTCGGATGGTGATCCCTTCGACGCGGATGACATCATGTTCTACATTGAGGATGTCCTATTGGATCCCGACCTGAGTCCGAGTGGACCGGTAGCCGATTGGCTTCCAACCGATATGGCGGCGGGTTTCCGTGCCGAGAAAGTGGATCAGTACACCTTCCGCCTGATCTTCCCCAAACCCTATGGAACTTTTCTGTATAACCTGGCAGGTTGGGGCGGACGTTACTTCTCCATGTACCCCAGCCATTACCTCAAGCAATTCCATAAGAAGTACAATCCTGATGTGGACAAATTGGTGGAGGCTGATGGCACCGTCACGGACTGGGTAGCCTTGTTCTTTAAGAAAGGCCCGGATAACTGGGCCAACCCGGCACGCTGGTACGAGTATCCTGAAATGCCCTCGCTCTACCCCTGGATTACCGTCCAACCTTTAGGTGCTGGTACACAGATTCGCCTGGTGCGCAACCCCTACTACTGGAAAGTGGATGAGGCCGGCCATCAATTGCCCTACATTGACAGCATCCTGGGCATTTCCTATCAGGATAACGAGAGTCGTACCCTGGCTATGCTGAACGGCGATTTGGATTTCATCAAGGATCCGGGCAATGAGAACCGCATTCTCTTCCACGACGCTATGAACGAGGGCAGGCCGATTCAAATCAAGTACCCCATGTCGGATGGTGCCAATGTCTGCACGATTCACTTCAACCAGACGATCGCGGATCCGGTGAAAGCGGAAGTCTTCGCCAACAAGGACTTCCGAATCGGCATGTCCTATGCGATCAACCGCCCAGAGATCATCGAAATCGTCTTTGGAGGGCAGGGTACGCCGGCACAGCATGCCCCGAACCCCGATTCACCTTTCTACATCGAGGGTATGGATACCCAATATGTCGAGTACGATGTCGCCAAAGCCAACGAATATCTTGACAAGGTGCTGCCCAACAAAGACGCGAACGGGATGCGCCTGGGACCGGACGGCAAGCCCTTCCAGATTGTCTTCACGGTCAAGACCGATCTCTCCTTCGGTACACAATACGTGCAAATCGCCGAGTTGCTGATCGGTTACTGGAAAGCGGTTGGCGTGGACGTTGTCTTGAACACGCAGGCCGGGGCGCAATTCGACGAATCCCAGCGCAAGAACCTCATCGAGGCTACCATCTTCACCGGCGAGGGCGGGGCCGGTATCACACCGCTGATTGACCCGCGCTACTACGTCCCCATGGATTACTTTGGCTTCTTTGGTCTGGGCTGGTACGGCTGGCGTGTGCCGGACCCGACCGGTCAAACCGTCGCTGTGGAACCGCCGCAGTGGGCCAAGGATGCCCGCGCCAAGTACGATGCCGCTATTCAGCAACCGTCTTACGAGCAGCAAGTCGCCAAGATGCGCGAGGTCATTCAGGAAGCCAAAGAACGCTTCTATGTCATCGGTATTGCCCGACCCGGCTCCATGTATTACCCCTTCCACGCGCGCCTGGGCGGCATTCCAGATACCTGGTATGATGGCTGGAACGAGGGCGTGACCAAGATTCTCTACCCTGAGCAGTGGTTCATCAGGCAGTAGGGTCTCTCTCCATTAGGGAAAGGGTATGCTCCGGCCACTCCTCGGCGCCGGAGCATACCTCCTTTCTGCTGATCGTGGCCACGGTCGGCAGGGATCGTTCCCTCAAACGGTTGTTTGGCGAAATCGGATACGGTAATATTTATCGTAGAGGCAGTGGCTTAGTCATAAGCCGCCTCCTTTTGGTCTGCCATCGCTGTCCATAAGTTGACTTTTGGCCGCCAGGTCAAGAATTTTGCTTGTCTTGAGGACAGACTATGTGGACATATCTAGCCAAACGCTTCTCTTCGATGGTGTTTACCGTTTGGATCATTACTCTGATCTCCTTCGCAGTCATGCAATTGCCACCAGGGGATTTTGTGACGAACCTGGTCAACCAAATGGTGGTGATCGGTGGGCGGGAACTGACGCCAGAGTACGAGCAGCAGTTACGCGAGCTATACGGTTTGAACGAACCCCTGTATGTCCAGTACTTCAAATGGGTACGTAACATTGTAACCAAGGGCAATTTTGGATATTCGTTCGTCTATAAGCGTGCCGTGGTCGAATTAGTCACGGAACGGATGCCTATGACGGCGGCTCTCTCACTGGCCTCCTTTTTATTTGTCTGGGCCGTGGCGTTGCCTATTGGAATTTATTCGGCTGTGCGACAGTACTCGCTGGCCGATTACTTCTTTACTTTCCTTGGATTCATTGGCTTGGCCGTTCCCAGTTTTCTGCTGGCGTTGATCGGCATGTATATCAGTTACAAGTATTTCGACCAGGCCGCTATCGGACTTTTCTCGCAAGCCTATGCCGATGCTCCCTGGTCATGGGCGAAAGTGGTCGATCTATTGAAACATCTCTGGTTGCCGATTCTACTCATCGGCTTGGGAGGCACGGCTGGCTTGATTCGGACCATGCGCGCCAACCTGCTCGATGAGTTGAACAAACCCTATGTCGAGACAGCGCGTGCCAAGGGCCTCCCGGAGACGCGCCTGCTGCTCAAATACCCGGTGCGCCATGCGTTGAATCCGTTCATCAGCACCATCGGCTGGACTTTACCCAGCCTGGTGGCAGGCGAGGTAATTGTCTCGATCGTCCTTAACCTGCCGACTTCGGGACCAGTGTTGTACCGTGCCCTACAGGCACAAGATATGTTCGTAGCAGCCGGCTTTATTCTTCTTCTAAGCGTGTTGACTGTGATCGGTACGTTTATTTCGGATGTCCTGCTGGCCTGGCTCGATCCACGCATTCGTTTACAGTGAGGTGGGCCGATGACGAAAGACTTGTGGAGTACCGTTCCACCAGGAAGACCGCCTTTGGAGAGCGAGGCGGTTCGCTTTGAAGTCGCCTCACAGTGGCGATTGATGTGGTGGAAGTTTAAGCGCCACCGCATGGCCATGGTGGGTGGTGTGGTCGTGGTTTTGTATTACCTGGTGGCTTTGTTCGCTGGCTTCTTTGCTCCCAAGCACTTTGAGACCTACTATGAGCAGTATGTCTACGCGCCGCCCCAGACCTTACATTGGTTTCGCGACGGAAAATTCTTCCCCCATGTTTTTGGCTATCGCTTTGAACGCGATCCGCTCTCCCTAAAGAAAACGTGGTTCCTGGATGAAACAGTGATCATCCCGGTTGGATTTTTCGTGCGGGGCGATTCGTACCGCATCCTGGGAGTGTTCCGTAGCAACATCCATCTGATTGGACCAAAGAACCCACAGGAGCCTTTCTTCTTGTTGGGCGCTGATAAGAGTGGCCGGGATGTGCTCAGTCGAGTGATCTACAGCAGCCAGGTCTCGCTGACGGTGGGGCTAGTAGGAGTGGTCATCAGTCTCTTTCTGGGAGTGGTGATCGGAGGCATCTCTGGCCTGGTGGGAGGCGCGCTGGATCATATTGTCCAGCGTTCCATCGAAATCTTGATGTCGGTGCCTACCTTGCCTCTCTGGCTGGCGCTCTCTGCCGCCGTGCCGTTACATTGGAGCCCCTTGCAGGTGTATTTCATGATTACCATCATCCTTTCCCTCATTGGATGGACAGGTCTGGGAAGGGTAGTGCGCAGTAAGTTCCTGGCCTTGCGAGAGGAGGATTTCGTTTTGGCCGCCATCTTGGACGGTGTCTCGCGCGGGCGACTGATTTTTAAACACATGGTGCCCTCCTTCCTGAGTCACATCATCGCCTCAGTGACGCTCTCCATTCCCGGTATGATCCTGGGGGAGACGGCCCTCTCCTTTCTGGGGTTAGGATTGCGTCCACCTGTGGTCAGTTGGGGGGTAATGTTGCAAGAAACACAAAAAGTAGCGGTAATCGCCTCCTACCCCTGGTTGCTCTCACCAGCCGCGGCTGTAGTCATCGTGGTGCTAGCTTTGAACTTCCTGGGTGATGGTTTGCGCGATGCCGCTGATCCTTATCAAGCCAGAGTGTGACTATGTTGGAGACGCTGGTGGAAGTACGCGATTTGAAGATTCACTTCTTCACGGATGAAGGGGTAGTGCGCGCCGTGGACGGCGTCAATTTGACTGTGCGCCGTGGGCGGACATTGGCGCTGGTAGGCGAGAGCGGCTGTGGCAAAAGTGTAGCTTGCCGTGCTTTGCTTCAAATCATTCACCCCCCCGGTCGCCTCGTGTCTGGTGAGATTCGCTACCATCGTTACAACGGCAGTACTCTCCTGGAAACCATAGATATTGCGCGCCTCTCGCCAAAGGGCCAAGCCATTCGGCAAATCCGTGGCAAGGAAATTGCCATGATTTTTCAGGAGCCGATGACTTCCCTTAGCCCCATGTATACCATCGGCAACCAGATCATGGAAAATATCCTGTTGCACACTTCCTATACGAAACGCCAGGCGCGCACACTCACCATCGAATTATTGGCGAAAGTGGGCATTCCTCGCCCAGAACGATTGGTGGACGAGTACCCCTTTCGATTGTCTGGCGGGATGCGCCAGAGGGCGATGATCGCGATGGCACTTTCCTGTAATCCTAGCGTCCTGATCGCCGATGAGCCTACCACGGCCCTCGATGTAACCACCCAGGCGAATATCCTGGACTTGATGGGGGAGTTGCAGGCTCAGTATCATATGGCCTTGTTATTCATCACCCATGATTTGGGCGTCGTGGCAGAAATTGCGGATGAAGTAGCCGTAATGTATTTGGGTCGGATTGTGGAATGGAGCGATGTCCATACGATCTTCAATGCTCCACGCCACCCCTATACCCAAGCCCTATTGCGGTCGATTCCGAAAATCGCGACCAGGCGGGAACGTCTTGACCCGATTCGTGGCATGGTGCCCAGTCCTTATCGCCGTCCGAGCGGCTGTCCTTTCCATCCACGTTGCTCACAGGCCATGCCCGAGTGCCGCGTAATCACTCCCACGATTACGGCGCTGAGCGAAACTCACATCGTGGAATGCCTGCTCTACGAAGACCGGCAAACTGCTCAGGAGGTAAGGGCATGAAATCATCCACGTCTGTTGTCTCTGACCAGGAGTCGCCCGTTCTGTTGGAAGTCAAGAATCTCAAGATGTATTTTCCCATGACGCGAGGTATCTTCGCGACGGTCTATGGGTACACGCGGGCCGTAGACGACGTCAGTTTCACCATACATAAAGGTGAAACCCTGGGCCTGGTAGGAGAAAGCGGTTGTGGAAAGACCACGGTGGGACGCTGTATTGTGCGCGCCTATACCCCCACGGCCGGCGAGATTCTCTACTATCAGGCCGACGGTGCGGCGGTCAATCTGGCGGCCTTGCAGGGGGAAGTGCTTCGTCCATATCGCAAAGAGATTCGCATGATCTTTCAAGACCCTTACTCATCACTCAACCCACGCATGACTGTCTTCGAAATCATTAGTGAGGTGCTGCGGGTCAATCGCCTGGCGAAGACAGACGAGATGAAGGAGCGAGTGGCAACCCTGCTCCAACGCGTCGGGTTACGGCCGGAGTACATGCAACGCTATCCTCATGCTTTTTCGGGAGGGGAACGCCAGCGGATTGGCATCGCGCGCGCACTCGTCACGAATCCACGCCTGGTGGTCTGTGATGAGGCAGTCTCGGCGCTGGACGTCTCCATTCGTGCCCAGATTCTCAACCTGCTGGAAGAATTACAGGCTGATTTCAACTTGACCTATCTCTTCATCTCACATGATTTGAGTGTCGTTCGGCATATCTGTAACCGCGTGGTAGTCATGTATGTGGGGAAAGTGGTTGAGGTAGCCAACGCGCTGGATCTATTCGTGCGACCACGCCATCCCTATACAGAGGCCCTGATGTCGGCCGTGCCGGTAACCAATCCCCGCGCACGCCAGGCTGGTGTGCGCATTCGCCTGGCAGGCGAAATCGCCGATCCTTCGAATCCTCCCAGTGGTTGCTATTTCCATCCGCGCTGTCGCTATGTCCAGGAACGCTGCCGCACCGAAGCGCCTGAGCTACGTAAACTGGATGATGGACGGCTGGTTGCCTGTCATTTTGCCGAACAACTCGAACTGGCTGGAGCACGGTTGGCCGATTGAGGTAAGATAACTCTGCCGCGTTTCTTCGGCTTCCGTGCCGAAGATAGTTCCATGGACTCGTTTTTGACATTCGTTGACGGTATTCCCTACCGCGCCAACGAAATCGAATACAGAGGTGGCAGGATGTGGGGGAAGCCCCAAAGGAAAAAAACCGCTATTGACAGGGAATGGCTTTTGTGGGATACTGATTGTAGAGGGGGCCCTCGTTTCCGCCATCCTTACGCAGAGGAGGTGATGCCTACAATGGATAGTAGTTTGAAACCCAGCGCTGCGGCATCCCTCCTCGCTCTGCGATAGAGATGCCGTAGCGCGCCAGAGAGACCGTCGAAAGGGCGGTCTCTCACTTTCTCACCTTAATCCAGAGCAGGGTTCAACACGCCCGAACGAGGTACAGTTCTCCACGCACAAAGCCGCGTTCCAGGTAGTAGCGACGCGTGCCAACTGCCGCGATAACGGCCAAGCGACGGAAACCACGCTGACGGGCGATCCGTGCCGCCTCTTCCAGCAAACAGGTACCCAGGCCACCGTGTTGGGCAGCTCCGGGTTGCTCTGCTCCGATCGGCAGCGATTGGCCGTATACATGCACCTCGCGGATGAGTGCGGCTCCTTCCAGATCGCGCAGGCCGGTCGGCGGCGAATCCGCGCCAGGTAGGGAAAGACGCAGAAAGGCCGCCAGGCGATCCTCGGGAGTGACAAAAGATAGGAAGTGTTCCTCTGCCCCGTCCGGATAGTAGCTCAGGTCGTCCAGGCGCAAGGTCTGGGGATCAACAGGCTGGGCGCGCACCTCGCGACAGCGAATGCATTCACAGCGTGTGCCGCGTCGCGCTAGCTCGGCCTGGATATCTTGCCGCAAGCTGGTGCGCTTGTTGCCGGCAACGATGTACGTGGCCGGGATATCGCGCACCACACGGTTGACGCGGCAGTAGCGCGGAATGGTCGGTTTGAGATCGGCAATCAGAGTAATTAGTTCTTCCGTCGTATAGGGAGTATACTCGCCACGTTGCCAGTGCTCGTAGAGTGGCGCGCTGGCTAGTAGTTGGGTGGGATAAATTTTAATCTCATCCGGGCAAATTCCCTGCCACAGGCGGGCGAAATCGGCACGGTCGGAATCCAGCGTAGCGCCTAACAGATTGGGCATCCAGTGCAAGACGATCTTGAAGCCGGCCGCACGCAACAAAGCGACTGCCCGGTGTGTTTGGGCTACGGTATGACCGCGCCGGTTGAGCATCAGGATATGGTCATCCAGACTCTGTGCACCTAACTGGACCTTGGTCACGCCCAAATACCGCCACCAGGCCAGTTCCGCCGGCGTGACCCTGTCGGGGCGCGTTTCGATGACCAGGCCAACGTTGCGGTGCGCGGCACTCTCGTTAAGGAGATGAACCGCCTCCAGGCCACCCTCAACAGTGTCCGGCGCGTTCAGCGCCTCGAAACAGCGGCGCACAAACCATTCCTGATACCGGCGGGGGTAGGCCGAGAACGTGCCTCCCAGGATCAGGAGTTCGATCTTGTCGGTCGGATGTCCGATAGCCGTGAGTGCCTCCAGACGCGCGCGGACCTGGCGATAGGGGTCGAAATCGTTTTCCAGGGCGCGCATCGCGCCAGGCTCTTCGGGCAGGTAACTTTTCGGCATACGCACGTCATCCGGGCAGAAGATACACTCGCCCGGACAAGGGTAAGGCTGGGTCAGGACGGTCACCGTCGTGACGCCGGAAAGCGTGCGAATCGGTTTGAGACGCAAACGCGCCAGCACTTCCGGCGCGTCTGGCCAGGCGCCCGTTTCCACCAGGTGGTGATAGGCCGCTACCAGCGCCGATTTGCTGAGATGACCGTTCGCCAGCGGATGGCGTCGCACAGCCTCCTCCACCGTCCAGCCGGCGCGAATGTCCTCCAGGGCCTGGATGGCCAGAGCAAGCCGTTCCGGCGTCAACGTTCGCAGGGCAGCCCAGGCTTGTCGCTTTACCATAGGGATCGTCTTCCTGAGAATCAGGGAAACCGTGTAAACTCCACGAGGCGTATTTTACCCCATCCTTGCTCGTGTACAAGGACTGTCGCCCTGGAGGATGTGTATTGACAATCCAGCGTTCTTTTGCTACACTACTATTGTCAGACAACTGGACCAATATGTCTACTCTTCTGGTAAAGAACGCCACCATTCTTGTCACGATGGACGAGGCCGGGCGGGAGATCGCCGATGGTGCCCTGTTCGCGCGCGAGGGTTTCATCGAGCGGGTAGGTACAACCCGGCAGGTCCTGGCGGACTTGGAAGCGCGCGGTGAGCGCCCGGACGAAAGTCTCGATTTGAGCGGTCACGTGCTCCTGCCGGGCCTGATCAACACTCATCACCATTTTTGCCAGACTCTGACGCGCGCTGTCCCGGCCGCGCAGGATGCCAACCTATTCAACTGGCTCAAGACCCTCTATCCAATTTGGGCACGTTTGCGGCCCGATGATATCTTTACGGCTACTCAAACGGCCCTGGCGGAACTGGCACTTTCGGGATGTACGACGGCCGCAGATCACCTCTACTTGTTCTCGAACGGCTCGAAACTGGACGATGAGATCGCGGCCGCCCGCGAGATCGGTCTTCGGCTGCACGCCTCGCGCGGCTCGATGAGCCTGGGCGAATCACGCGGCGGCTTACCGCCCGATTCGCTTGTTGAGGACGAAGATGCCATTCTCGACGATTGTCAGCGCCTCATTCAGCAATATCACGATCCGCAGCCAGGTTCTTATCTGCAGATCGTCCTGTCACCCTGTTCGCCTTTCTCGGTAACTCCCGACCTGATGCGGGCGACGGCGCAACTGGCGCGCGAATACGGCGTGCGCCTGCACACGCACCTGGCCGAGACGGAGGACGAGGAGGTCTTTTGTCAGCAAAAATTCGGGCGTCGGCCGGTCGCCTATATGCATGATCTGGATTGGCTGGGTGAGGATGTCTGGTTTGCTCATGCGATTTATGTCAACCGTCGTGAGGTGAAGATGCTGGCGCGTCATGGCTGTGGAGTGGCGCATTGCCCCACCTCCAACATGCGGTTGGCTTCGGGCATCGCGCCCGTGAAAGAATATCTTGCCGCCGGGGTCCCGGTTGGTCTGGGCGTGGATGGCTCGGCCTCCAATGATAGTTCCCACATGCTGGCCGAAGCGCGTCAGGCCTTCTTGCTGGCGCGCTTGAAGGAAGGGATAACCGGCTTTTCCCTCTCGAACGATTCCACGCGCCACTTGTTGACTGCCCGCCAGGCGCTCTTTCTCGCTACCCGCGGCGGTGCGGCCGTGCTGGGGCGCGCTGATATTGGCGCGCTGGCCGTGGGGAAATGTGCCGACTTTTGCGCCATCCGCCTCGACCGGCTGGAGTACGCCGGCGCGCTGCACGACGCGGTGGCGGCGGTCATCTTCTGTCATCCGCCGCGCGTGGAGTATACGGTCGTTGGCGGGCGGTTTATTGTCCGCGAGGGATGCCTGGTTACCCAGGCTGAGCGGCTGTTGATCGAGCGTCAGAACCGGGCCGCCAGACGATTGCTGGCCGGTGAGTAGAGAGGACTTTGGCGGTCATTTTGCCGCAATTTTCGTTTGGAAAGGAGAACGCTACCATGTCGAATTACCCTTTTCGTCGTCTGCGTGCCGAACTGGAACAATTGATCCGTAGTTTGCCCTCAGAGAGTCGTTTGCCGCCGGAGCCAGAACTGGCTCGTCAGTTAGGGGTCTCGCGTTCGACGTTGCGGGAGGCCATGCGCGTCTTTGAGGGTCAGGGCCTGATTCGCCGCCGTCAGGGTTCGGGCACGTTTGTCACCAGCAATGTGCCGGTGATCGAATCGAACATTGACGTTCTGGAGAGCATCGAAGCCATGGCACAACGCAGTGGTCAGCCATATTCGGTGCGTGATCTGATGGTACAGAATGTATCGGCAGATGCTCAACAGGCGGCCCTGTTCCATCTGCCGCTGGGCGCGGCCCTAACGCGTGTGGAGCGGGTGATCTATATCCAGGAGCGCCCGATTTCGTATCTGGTGGACCTCCTGCCGGCCAACATACTGCGGCCGGATGACCTGGATCAGTCGTTTGGCGGTTCGGTGCTGGAATTGCTCTGGAAACGCGACGACCTGACGCTTTCCCATTCGCAGGCGGAGATCAGCGCGGTCGGCGCGACTCCGGAAGTGGCGCGCTCGCTCCAGATTCAGCGCAATGATGTGTTACTGCTCTTCCAGGAATCGCTTTATACCCAGGATAATCGTCTGGTAGATTGTGCCTGGAGTTACTTCTTGCCCGGCTTCTTCAAGTTCCGCGTCACGCAACGGCTGGCGAGACAATAAGTCGGCGCGGGAAGATCGATCCAGGATCACCGCTACATGGCGCGCAAAATTGCGGTTGTCGCGATTGGCGGCAATTCGCTGATTAAAGACCTTCATCACGTTAGTGAGGAGGCGCAAGCGGAAACGCTGCGCGAGACCTCGCGCTACCTGGCCGATATGATCGCCGATGGTTGGGATATTGCCATCGGCCATGGAAACGGTCCCCAGGTGGGGTTCATTTTGCGCCGCGCCGAAGTCGCCGCGAAGTATGAGGGCATTCACGAGGTGCCGCTGGATGTTTGTGGAGCGGAAAGTCAGGGTTCGATTGGCTATAAGTTGCAACAAGCCTTGCAGAACGAGTTGTACCATCGCGGCATCCAGAAGAACGTCTGCACCATCATTACGCAGACGCTGGTGGACCGCGACGACCCGGCCTTTCAGCACCCCACCAAGCCCATCGGCGGATTCATGGACGAGCAGGAGGCCAGGCGGCGGGAACGCGAAATGGGCTGGACGGTCGCGGAGGACGCCGGCCGGGGCTGGCGACGGGTGGTTCCCTCCCCCATGCCTAAGGAAATCGTGGAACTGGACTCGATTCGCCTGCTCGTCGAGGCTGGCATCGTGGTCATCACGGTTGGCGGTGGTGGGATTCCGGTCGTGGATGTTGGCGAGGGCGAATACCGGGGCATTGCCGCCGTGATTGACAAAGACTACGCCAGCAGTTTACTGGCCCGTGCCCTCCATGCCGATTTGTTCCTCATCGCTACGGCAGTGGAGAAAGTGGCGTTGCATTTTGGTAAACCCAAGCAACGCTGGATCGACCGGATGACACTGGAAGAGGCGCAACGATACTTGGCCGAGGGCGTGCATTTTGCTGCCGGCTCCATGGCGCCCAAGATTCAGGCGATCATCTGGTATCTGGAAGCAGGAGGCAAACAGGCCCTCATCACCAATCCGGAAAACATCGGCCGCGCCCTACGCGGGGAAGCCGGCACCTGGATCGTGCCGTAGGAGGTAAGGGGAAGTTCACAGGGATAGCCGTAACTGCTTCCCATTGTGCGTTCCAACAGAAACTTTGCGGGGGTGAACAAGATATGGGCAATTCCCAAAGCACAAGCCCTGCCGGAGCAGGCGGTCTAGATATTTACAACTCGTTCGGTTGCCCAGGATTTGGATTGGCAGGAAACTGGCTCTGGAAGATAGGGGCAGACAAGAAGGATGGGAGGAGTGGTCATTTCAGGCGCTAGGAGGATGGGATGCGTTAGGACTCATGCGTTAGGACGGCAGTTCAACTGCCGTCCTAACGTCCTGACGGGCAAAGCAGAGAGTGTCTCTATTTGGCCAGGCCATTTGCCTGGGAAGTGGTTGCGGCGTAAGGCTCTGGCTTGCAGGAGGGGCAAAGGATTGAGCAAATTTCCAATTTGCCCTACTTGTGGGTAATAGACAGGCAGGCGGTTTGTGCTATACTTAACAAAACTGATAGCACGACAGGCTGGCTATTTGCCGATTAACTTTGATAGGGCCATGTCCGAACTTCACCTCCCCGAACACCTGGACTTGAATCGTTTCCTTTCTGTGCAGGCGCACGACCTGAAGACGCCGTTTAACCATATCATTGGTTTCGCGCGCGTCATGTTGAGCGGCCAAGATGGACCGCTTACCGACTACCAGAAGGAGGATTTGACGACAATCTATAACAGCGGGGTGCGCACGCTGGGTTGGATCAGTGCGATTATTGAGGCGGCGCGCTTGAATAGTGGAGAGAAAACGCCGCAACCGAGCGACTTTGATCTGCGAAGGGTAATGGAAGAGGCGTTGTCACAATGGAAACGCGCCAACCCTACCCGTAAGTTCGAGTTTGAGTACCGCTGTGCCTGTGTCTCTCCTCTGTGCCGCCTGGACGAATTCCAGATTCGGCAAGCATTAGTCAGCTTGATTTCTTACGTGGCGGAGTTTGTCAAAGCCCCGGCCAAGATTCTACTCATCGCGGCGGACGAAAACGATCACACATTCTTTACCGTGCGTAGCATGGGTGAGAAGAACAAAACCCCCTCCGCCCTCGATTTGGAATTGCAGGGATATATCGGCCGGGCATATATTCTCCAGAACGGCGGGACGATGCGCCTGGTTCAGGAGAATGAGGATGGGGTCACGGTTCAGTTCGTCCTGCCCAAGTCCCTATGACCATGGGCACGAGGGGCGATGGTGCCGGATGTTCCGGTCGGGCCCGTGGAGGACGGACAACGCCATCGGCATCTGCCACAGGGTTTATAATAGAGCGGTATCTGAATTCTTGAGACCGAGACAGCTCCGTGAATCCGGTGGCAGGCCCCTTCATCCTCGTGCTGTATAACCATGAATCCGGGGTCGTCTATGGCGAACCCAAAGATATCGTTGCTCTGCAATGCACGAGCGTGGTGGCGCGGTGTATCTACGAGGCCTTGAAGGAAGGGGGGTACCAGGCAGTACTGGTGGCTGTGCGCGATTCGTTGCGTGAACTCCAGCGGGTTTTACGGCAATTCTCCCCCACAGAGACATTTATCTTTAATAATTGCGATGGCTTTCGCGGCGACAATCTGGCTGTCACTCGGATCATTCGTCTGATCGAGAGACTCGGCTTTGCCCACACCGGATCAACCGCCGAGGTCACGCCTCTGTGCATTGACAAGCGACAGACCAAGCAGAAACTGATCGCGGCTGGCATCCCCACACCGCGACACCAAATCTACGCCAGGCCGGCGAACTCTTTCCGTGGACAGTTCCCGGCGATTGTCAAACCCTTGACCGGCGACGCCAGCCTGGGAATAGACCTGGAGGCCGTGGTGTTGGATTCCGACCAACTCGTGCGGCGGGTGAGATATGTCATCGAGCGTTATCGCCAGCCGGCCTTGGTTGAGGAATTCATCCCCGGCCGTGAGGTGGCCGTCGCATTGTGGGGCAACGGCCAGGACGTGGAGGTGTTACCTATTGCAGAGCATGACTTTTCGCGCCTGCCCAATCCTCTCCATCACCTGTTGACGTATGACGCCAAGTGGTTCGAGGAGTCAGAGATGGCAGCGAAGATCGTCACCCGTTGCCCGGCCGCTTTGAGTCCGCGCCAGGTGGAACAAATTGCTACGATCGCGCGGCGGACTTTTCAGGTGCTCGGTCTGCGCGATCTGGCCCGCGTGGATATTCGCTATGCCGACGGCATCCCCTATGTGCTTGACGTGAACGAGATTCCAGATCTGGCCCCCGATGCTGGCTTTGCCAGGTCTGCTATGGCTGCCGGGTATACGTACCGGGAAATGATTGAGCGCATTCTGCAAATTGCCCTGGAGCGGGAGCAGTGGGTATGTCCTGTGCAACCGAAATTCGAGAACCTCAAGCCGAAGACGGCGAACGCATTCTTGAAATAGCCCGTCACATTCACCTGTTCAGCGGGGAAGATACTCGGATAGTTACTGAACTCTGGCAGGAATTTACCGAAAAGGGAAGCGAGGGGAGTGGTTATCATTTTCTCGTTGCCTGTCAGGATGGCCGGGTGATCGGTTTTGTCTGCTATGGACCGCGCCCCTTGACCAGAGGCACCTATGACCTGTACTGGCTTGCCGTGGGCGAGGCCTGGCAGGGTCACGGTGTTGGCCATCACCTGTTATCAGTCGTCGAGGAGCGAGTGCGGGCAGAGGGTGGTCGGCTGTTGATCGTCGAAACGGAAGGCTGCCCCGAGTACGAGCCCACGCGCCTCTTTTACAAGCGGATGGGCTATACGCTGGAGGCCTGTGTCCACGATTTTTATCAACCAGGGGATGACCTGATTGTGTTCGCCAAGCGACTGTAGTCGGTCGGGGCTGGGAAAGTCTCCTCTGAGGCGAGATTGTGTTACCTTGACCTGTCCAGGATTCTCCGTGGAAATGTCTTGTTTCTCCGGGCGGAAGATGTAAACAGCCGTCCCCTTACTCGGCTTGCTCCTCGCCAGCCCGCATGGCTTGAAAGGCGGCAATGGCCACTTCCAGCATAGGCCTTTCGGGTTCGCGCGTGGTCAGGGCTTGCAGGGCCAGGTTGGGGGCCGCTAGCAGTCGCACCAGGGGAGAGTGCAGGTGGTTGGCTGTCCAGCGGATGTACTCATACGCCAGGCCGGCCACGACCGGAATGAGCAGGATACGGGTTATGATCCGCCAGGCAAGCGGTAGCGGCCCTAGCAGGGCAAAGACCAGGAAAGCAATCACGGCCACGGAAAGCAGGAAGGCCGTGCCGCAACGGGGGTGCTGACAGGAATAGCGGGCTACTACTTCCGGCTCCATGGCGGCGCCATCTTCCCAGGCGTTAATAGTTTTATGCTCGGCACCGTGGTAGGCGAATACGCGGCGAATCTCAGCCGAGAACCCGACTCCCCAAATGTAGGCAATCAGAAGCAGTAGCCGCAGGATTCCTTCGAGAAGGTTGCTCTGCCAGGCATTCCACCCCAGGTAGTGCTCGCCCAACCAGCCGCCGCCGGCTGGTAGCAAAGCAAAGAGGAGCAGGGCGATCAGCAGTGACAACCCGAACGTCGCGTAAAGCGCCGGCCCCTCCAGTTTCACGTCGCCGGGCGTTTGCAGGTTGGCCGAATCGGTCAAGGCCCGCAACCCCAACCCCAAAGCATCCCAGAGCAAGACCAAACCGCGCAGGAAAGGAATGCGCGCCAGCCAGCTGCGGTAAATCTTACTTAACGGCGCGATTTTGGTAACAATCCGACCATCCGGCGCGCGCATGGCCAACGCGTAGACCTTGCGCCCGCGCATCAATACCCCCTCGATAACTGCCTGTCCACCGTAGGTGATCAATTTATCTTCCATGCCCAGGGAATCTCCGCGAGCGGGATGGCACAGTATGTGCCGCATTATACCCCACCCTGCGGCCTAAGGAAACAGGCCCCGACTCCCATCGGGGCTTCTTTATCCTCTTTCCAACGGTCTTGGTTACCTTGCCCGTCGCAGCGTTTCCAGTATTCTGCTGTGCTCCTGGAGCGTGCTGCCAGAAGTCCTGTAATTGTGCGCAGGCATATTCTGGGCAATCCGCGCAGGTGGTCAGATGATGTTCTGTGACGCATTGGCGGATACCACATACGGCGCAGTAGGAGCATAACCGCTGACTACCGGCGCGCAGCCGTCGCACAGAATATCCTGGAGGGTCATATCGGGCGCGTGGAATTCCTCTTTCCATTTGGCCAGTAATGCTTCCAGGCCAGGAGTATCGTTGGCCTGCGTCAGGCGGCAGGCGTTAGGACGGCAGTTCAACTGCCGTCCTAACGGGCAGTCTATAACAAAGTTCTTATGGATACAAGGGCGGCGCGATCCTGCAGCTGGCCCTTCGCCATTTGCGAATCGAATTGATAAGGTAAATCGCCTCACATTGATCAAGGTCGCGGATAGAGATGACTCGCTCCTGGATGATCCCCTTCTCTAGCAACCAGGCGCGAAAAGTGCCTGCCAGCAGACCACAGGAGACGGGTGGTGTGTAGAGTCGCCCTTGAATCTGGACGACGACGTTATCGGCGCTGGTCTCGGTGATCTCACCGCGCTCGTTCCACAGCAGCACCTCCTCGTCGTTGGCGCAGGCCCTGGCGGCGTTCTCGTATACGACGCGATGAGAAGTCTTATGGTACAGGAAGACGTCCTGGGAATCGATTGGCTGCGCGGCTAGACGCAGGCGCGGGTAGCTAGGCCTTGGTACGCGCGTCAGTGGTGTAGCTTCACAGAAAATCTCACCGCTTCGTTCCAGCACGAGACGAACCTTATGCGCCGTGGGCGGCAAAGAGGCGGCCAGGGTATGCAGTTTGGCCTGCACCTCTTGCAGGTCCAATGGATATCCAAAATAGGCCGCCGATTCACGCAGACGACGTAGATGATAGGGCAACAGAAAGTATCCCTGATTGGGTGTCCACAGGATGGCCTCCAGGAGGGCAAATTCTGGCAGAACCTGGGTTAGCAAGCGTGCTTTCGTCTGGCATTCGGCATACTCCGTCTCGCTGGTCGAATCCCAGACGATACCGCCGCCGGTGCCGTATTCGGCCTGATGCCGGGCGCGGTCAACCAGCAAGGTGCGAATCGCAATGTTGAACTGGGCAGTCCTCTGTGGGCTGAGAAAGCCGATACTACCGGTGTAGATATGGCGCGGCGTTGTCTCCAGGTCGGCAATGATGTCCATTGTGCGTACTTTCGGTGCGCCGGTGACCGAGGCAGAGGGGAAAAGCGCGCGCAGGATTTCGACCAGAGACGCGCTGCTCTGGGCTGTCACGGTGGAGGTCATTTGCCACAGGGTGGGATACCGTTCTATCTCGAAGAGCGTGGGCACTTGAATGCTACCCGCTTCGGCCACTCGCCCCAGGTCATTGCGCACCATATCCACAATCATCACGTTTTCGGCGCGGTTCTTTTCAGAACAGTGTAACCAACGTGCCTGGACGAGGTCCTCTGCCAGGGTCTTGCCGCGCGCCGCCGTGCCCTTCATGGGACGCGCCGTAATCGAATTCCCTTCGAGACGGAAAAACAATTCCGGCGATGCTGAGCAGATCACGTAACGGCCGGTATCCACATAGGCGCTATAAACACTCTCCTGGGCATGCACCAGAGCCAGGAAGAGCGCCCAGGGATCACCGCCGAATTCTGCTCTCAGGCGAAACGAGAAGTTGACCTGATAGGTCTCCCCGCGCGCAATTGCTTCCTTGATGCGTGCCACGGCATGGGCGTATTCCTCCGACGAGATGGAAGGTTGCCAGGCGGCGGGCATCGGAGCGGCGGAGGAACTGTCTGGCAGGCGAAGGGGGCGCGGCGCCGGGTAAAGGCCAAAGCATAGCAAGGGGAATTCGTCAGCCGCATGAGTGCGCAAGGCGGGGTCGAAGGCGGGAGCCGCCTCGTAACTGATGAAGCCAGCGGCATATAGATTCTCTGTCTGTACACGTCGTTCCACAGCGCGCAACGTTTCCAGCACCTCCTCTACGCGGCGTGCTGTCAGCACGCTTACGGCCTCTTCAAAGCACAGCCACTTGCCAACACCGACATCGTACAAGATGACTCGCATGTTCCTCCTCGCCAACCACGCCCATCATTGTATCATGCCTGTACGGCGGTTGCCTGGTCCCAGGCACAGCGACTTGCATGGCTCGCGTTTGTGTTAGAATCCTACTGCGCCTTCTCGAATCGATCCGATTTGTTCCAAGGAGCGCGATATGGACAAAACATTCGCCCGGGAAACGGCCTTTTTGCATCATGCGGAGATGGGAATCGGCACCTGGGCATGGGGGGATCGTACTGTCTGGAACTATGGACGGGGGTATGGAGAAACAGAGCTTGGGGAAGCGTTCCAGGTTGCTCTCGACACTGGCATTAACCTGTTTGACACTGCCGAAGTCTACGGCATGGGACGTTCGGAACGCCTGCTGGGACGCTTTATCCAGGAGACGGACCGGCCGGTGCTAGTAGCCACGAAGTTCATGCCTTTCCCTTGGCGTTGGTCGCGCGGGTCGTTACTGCGTGCCCTACGACATAGCCTGGAACGGTTAGGGCTGGAGAAGGTGGACCTGTATCAGATTCACTGGCCTCTCCCGCCGAGGTCTATCGAACACTGGGCGGAGGCGTTGGCCGCGGCCGTTGAAGCAGGGCTAACGCGCTGTGTGGGGGTTTCCAACTACTCGTTGGGGCAGATGGAACGGGCTTACCATGTCCTGGCCCGCTATGGCATCCCCTTGGCTTCCAACCAGGTTGAGTACCACTTGCTGAACCGCACGGTTGAGAAAAGCGGCATGTTGGCTTGTTGCCGTGAGTTGGGTATTCGCCTGATCGCCTATTCGCCCTTGGCTAAGGGCTTGCTGACCGGTAAGTATACGGTGCAAAATCCTCCACCAGGGGTGCGAGGGCGAATGTTCGGCCATCTCCTCAAGAATCTCCCGCCCTTGCTGGATTTGATGACTCAGATTGGGCAGGGGCACGGTGGCAAGACGCCGGCCCAGGTGGCCCTCAATTGGATCATGTGCAAGGGCGCGTTGCCCATTCCCGGCGCCAAGACGGCGGAGCAGGTGCGCCAGAACGCCGGCGCGCTTGGCTGGCAGCTCTCGGAAGCCGAAATCCGGGCCTTGGATGAGGCCAGTGACCGCCTGACGCGCTGAGGTATAATTGGCTCTAGCGGGCCAGTAGCTCAACCGGTGAGAGCAGCGGTCTTATAAACCGCAGGTTCCCGGTTCGATCCCGGGCTGGCCCACAGGCAAACTATCCCCCTTTTTCTAAAACTGCTGTGCTAAGTTGGGTCAGGTGTGCGCGCGCCTGGTTTACGTCGCGTTGAATCTGCTCTACCAACGCCTCCGCGGAAGGGAATTTCCTCTCCTCACGCAGGCGAGCGACGAACTCGATGGTCAGGGTCTGGTCATAGAGATCGCCGCGGAAGTCAAGCAGGTGACTTTCGATGTGAGGCCGGTCAGCGTGTGCCTCAAAGGTGGGACGGAGGCCGATGTTCACAACGGAGAGGTACCGTTGACCAAGTACCCTACTCCAACAGGCATAGACACCATTCGCTGGGAGCAATTTACAGGCCGGTGGCGCGAGGTTGGCCGTGGGGAATTGCAGCTGGTGGCCACGGCCCTCGCCGCGCACCACCTTGCCCGCTAAGGTGTAAAAATACCCGAGCAAATCGGTGGCCACGTCCACGCGTCCGGCCTGAAGGTGAGCGCGGATCGCGGTGGCAGAGATGATTTCCTCCCCGTGACGCACGGGCGCGATGACTTCCACTTCATAGCCCAGCAGCTGCCCCAGTTCGCGCAAGCGTTCCGCGGTGCCCTCGCGGCCGTGCCCCAGCGCGAAGTCGTAGCCGACGAACAGGCGCCGCAACCCCAGTGCATGGGACAGACGGCGCATGAACGCTTCGGCACTCTGCGAGGCCAGGGCGCGGTCAAAGGGTTGGGTAATGACAATATCTACCCCCAGCCGGAACAGCAATTGGGCACGTTCTTCCGGCGTGGTCAGGCAAGGCAAATCGGCCTGATCGCCTAGGACGGCCACCGGGTGCGGCGTGAAGGTCAACACAACAGCCGGCGCGTGGTCCGCGCGCGCGGCCGCCACCAGATACCTGATCAGGGCACGGTGGCCACGATGGACGCCATCGAAGACGCCGATGGTCAGGTAAGCATTTTGGAGTGAGAGCTCCTCCAGGGAGCGTGCATGAATCATTGTTCCACCAGAACATCGAGGTATCGGTCAACCATCTGGTTCAGGTCGAAGGCCTCTTCGGCGCGCGCCCGGGCCGCTTGCCGGAAGCGCGGCTGATGAGCGAGAATCTCTTCCCCGGCCTGGACGAGCGCACCGATGTCCGGCGGATCGAGACGCCAGACATCCCCCCCGTACGGTACCAGGCGGCCGGCCTCACCCTGGACAAGTTCGGGCAAGGCGCCGGTGGCAAAGGCCAGGACGGGCAGACCACATGCCAGGGCCTCCACTACCGAATTGGGACAGGCCGCGTTGAGGTCAGCCGCGTAGAGTACGTGCGCTGACCGATCGAGTTCGGGAATGCGTTCGGGCGGGACGCGGCCGGCCCACAGGATGGGCAGGCGCGTGCGTTGCTGGTACTGACTTTGCCGCGTTGGGTTCACCTCGCCCACAACCATCAGTTCCAGAGCCCGGCGCTCGGCCAGGCCCTCCGCCAGGCGCAAGGCAGTTTCCAGGCCAGCTTCGTATCCCCCTTGTAGGTTCCCTTCAACTACTAACAGACGGACGCGATTGAGGGGGCGCTGATGAGGCCCCTGTGGGCTGTAGCGGTTCAGGTCCACGCCGTTGTAGATCACGCTGACGGGGACCGGCGGGACCGCGTACCAATCCTCCCACCAGCGGCGGGCGAATTCGGATTGGTACACGATATGAGAGACCAGGTAGCGCCGCGTGAACGCCAGCACGAAATTGTTGATTTCGGCGCGCAGGGCATGACGAAGACCGGTCCGCACGCGACGATGCAACCAGTTGATGCCGTTCAGGCGCTGGACAAGGCGCACGCCGCGCTGGCGGGCACGCCAGAGGGCGGTGAGTTGGCGCGTCCCACCGATGAGCAAAATCGCCTGGTAGGGTTCATCTGCCAGACTCTCGCAGACGCTCACACCGCGCGCTTGCAAAGCCGCGCAGAACTTCTGCTTGAACGAAACCATTCCCCCTACACCGTGCACCCTGGGAATCACGCAAATTCGGACGTTCACCGCTCGCGTTTCCCCACACAACGCGCCGGCACGCCGGCCCAGATTTCGTACTCGCCGGTCGATTCGAGCAGGACGGCATTGGCTCCAATCACGCTCCCCCGTCCAACACGCAAAATCCCTTGCTTGCCCAGGATTTTGGCTCCTGAACACAGAATCACATCGTCCTCCACAATGATTCCTTCGAACGCCGATTGCTCTGTGGGCCGATGGATATCCGCGCGGCCCAGTGTCACCCCCGGATAGATGCGTACCCGGTCGCCAATGATCGTTTTGGGATGAATCACGACACCAAATCCGCCATGCAGGAGCAACACATCATGCCCAACCTGGACGGCGCGCGGAATTTCTGCACCCAGCAACTTGAGCAGGAAGTACGCCAGCGGTCCCAAGATTGGCCATCGGCGGGCATAGAGCAGGGTGGTATAGGTGTCGCGTCGCATGGAGGCGATTATACCGTAAACAGAGGTGTCCGGGATTGTGGTCTTGAGGACGGTGGACGATGGACGATGGAGGATGGACGGCGGACAATGGACGATGGATGGTGGGGGGAACAGGATAGTCGCAGGGGTAGGGTGGCGGCAAGGCAGAGGGCAATTCATGATCAGCCATTTTTCGGGTATACTGGGTTTGCGAAAGCAGACCAGATAAGGTAGTTGGGTCGGTAACTTTTTACACACCTGGTACATCTAACTATGAAAGGAAAAGGTCAAGCCGAAGTTTCTATAGAAGCCTTGCGCGCAGGCGATTCCCAGGAATTCGCCCGCTTCGTCGAAACGTACTCGCCGCCGCTCTATCGCCTGGCTCTGAAGATGCTCGGCAACGTCCAGGACGCCGAAGATGTCCTCCAGAATACTTTTCTCAAAGCCTTGCAGCACCTGGACGAATTTGAGGAGCGTTCCAGCCTTTCCACATGGCTCTACCGCATTGCCGTCAACGAGGCCTTGATGCTCCTGCGCCGCCAAAAGCCGGAGACTTCCGTCAGCGATTTGCTGGATGAGGACGAGGAAGAGGAAATCGAGATGCCAAGACAATTCGTAGATTGGTGCTGCCTGCCCGAAGAGGAGTTGCTCTCGGCGGAAGGACGCCGTTACCTGGAGCAGGCGATTCAACGCCTGCCGCCCAAACTACGAGCAGTCTTCCTGTTGCGCGATATCGAAGGATTATCGATTCAGGAAACCAGCAAGGCGCTCAACCTGAGCGAGGCCGCGGTCAAAACCCGCTTGCTGCGCGCCCGCCTGAATCTGCGTGAACAACTCAGCACTTTCTACGCGGAACGGATGCCAACCGCGAAAGGAAATTAGCGATGAACGAAGTTCACCAGGAATGCCGCGAATTGCTCGGCCTGCTTTCAGATTACGTAGATGGTGAACTGGAAGCAGAATTGTGTGCGGCAATCGAACAGCACATGGCAGAATGCGGCCATTGTCGCGTCGTGGTAGATACGCTTCGTAAGACCGTTAAGCTCTACCATCACCTCTCCGAGGAGCCTATAACCCTGCCGGCAGAAGTGCAGGAACGCCTTCTTCGCCTTGTGTCGCCATTCCCTCCAACCAACCATGACTGACGCCCTGCTACCCTCCTCGTCTCGGGAACGTCCAGCGGATCCTGACCCTGCTCCGTCCGCGCCACCGCGCGCCGGCAATTTATGCCCTTATTGTGGAGAAGGCTACCTGGATTACAACGGTTTGTTACTGTTGGCGTGTACGCGTTGCGGCCGACTGGCTACGACCCCTACCGTTTGTTCCTGTTGATGACACCTAGAGGTGATTGCCATGGAAGCAAAAGTTGTCTGGCATGAGAATTTGACTTTTACCGGCAGCGCTGACAGTGGTTTCGCCGTTCCTTTGGGAGCGGATCCGGCCGTCGGCGGCGCCGATGACGGCTTCCGCCCTGCGGAATTGCTGGCCGTTTCCCTGGCCGGCTGTACGGCCATGGATGTCATTTCCATCCTGCGCAAGAAGCAACAAGACATCACGGCCTTCGAGGTGAGCGTCCGTGCCGAACGCGCCAGTGAGCATCCCAAAGTGATCACAGCCGCGACCATCACCTATCGCGTCACTGGCCACCAGGTTGACGAGGCCGCCGTCCAGCGCGCCATCGCTCTTTCGACGGAAAAATACTGCCCAATTTACGCCATGCTGGGGCGCGTCTTCCCCATCGAACGGCAGTATGAAATCTACGAAGCAGGAGAAAAGCCGCTCTTGATGCGCAAGGGTCGCTATCCTGCTTGAAAGGCTCTTGCCTCTCTCTGGCACCCAAAAGGCCGTCAGAGCGGAATGTTGCCGTGTTTCTTGGGGGGATTGTGATCCCGCTTGTTGTGTAACATCTCGAGGGCGTTAATGAGACGTGGTCGCGTCTCACGCGGTTCGATGACATCATCGAGATAGCCTCGCTCGGCCGCAACATACGGGTTAGCGAAGCGGGCGCGAAATTCGGCAATCAACTCGTCCTTGCGTTGCGTCGGATTTTCGGCCTTCTCAATTTCCTTGCGGAAAATAATCTCCACCGCGCCTTCCGGCCCCATGACGGCAATCTCGGCGCCCGGCCAGGCCAGATTCAAGTCGCCACGTAGATGCTTGCTCGACATCACAATATAGGCGCCCCCATAGGCTTTGCGCAGGATCACTGTCAACTTGGGCACCGTCGCTTCGCTGTAGGCATAGACCAGCTTGGCTCCCGAGCGAATCACCCCACCGTGCTCCTGCGCGGTACCCGGCATGAAACCCGGCACATCCACAAATGTCACCAAAGGAATATTGAAGGCATCGCAGAAGCGTACGAAGCGCGCTGCTTTCTCACTGGCGTCTATATCCAGCACGCCAGCCAGCACGGCTGGTTGATTTGCCACTACCCCCACCGAATGACCACCCAGCCGGGCAAAGCCGATGACGATATTGGGTGCAAAGGCCGCCTGAATTTCCAGAAAACGGCCCTCGTCCACTACGCGCTGAATCACCTCGCGAACGTCATACGGCTTGGCCGGGTCATCGGGAACCAGGTCGTTCAAGGCCTCATCCATGCGCAGAGGGTCATCGTTAGTCGGAACGTAGGGTGGTTCCTCCATGTTGTTCTGCGGTAAGTAACTCAACAGTTTCCGTATCAGATAGAGGACATCTTCGTCGTTCTCGGCCACCAGGTGACACACTCCCGATTTTTCCGCATGGATTGCCGCACCGCCCAATTCGTCAAAGGAGACTTCCTCGTGCGTCACCGCCTTGACGACGTTCGGCCCGGTCACGAACATGTAGGCGGAACGGGACATACAGACGAAGTCCGTCAGGGCTGGGGAGTAGACTGCCCCTCCCGCGCAGGGACCCAGGATGGCCGAAATCTGCGGGATCACGCCCGAGGCCAGGGTATTGCGCAGGAAGATCTCCGCGTATCCTGCCAAGGAGACCACTCCTTCTTGAATGCGCGCCCCACCGGAATCATTCAGGCCAATGAGCGGCGCGCCGTTTTTCAACGCCAGGTCCATAATCTTGCAGATTTTCTCGGCATGCACTTCCCCCAACGAACCGCCGAAGACCGTGAAATCCTGCGAGAAGACGTACACCAGGCGGCCATCAATCTGCCCCCAGCCGGTCACTACACTATCAGAAAGATACTTTTGCTCCTCCAGGCCGAATTCGCGACTGCGGTGAACGACCAGAGCATCGGTCTCGACGAACGTGCCCTTATCCAGCAGGATGTCAATCCGCTCGTGCGCCGTCAACTTCCCCTTCTTGTGTTGGATCTCGATCCGTTCCGCGCCCCCACCCTGACGCGCCTGAGCCTTACGTTCGTATAACTCCTGAATTTTTCGGGGATCGGTCATGATTCACCTTCTCGAAAGAAACTTCGTGTGGCTGGACGGAACGCGGCGCCCAGCGTCAGCGCCAACAGGAGCAGAGAGAAAACCAGGGCGAACATCCCGTTTGCCCGCGGCAATTGCACGACCAAGCGATCCAGCCAATACCAGACGAAATACCCGCTACCGAGGCTCAGCGCGCCCCACCAGGCCCAGCGTCGGCGCCCCCAGATTCCGCCCAGTACCGTCAGCGCGCCGACCAGCCAGAACGCCCCACTCAAAGCCAGGTACAGCGGGCCACCGCGCATCGCGTGTTCCTGCAACACATTCCAAAAATATAACGCCGCACCAAAACGCGTGCCACTCCACAACGCCAGCACCACCATCAACACTACCAGAAATCTCAGCGCGCCCGGCATGGAGGGCGCATCTGCCGGAAGGACGATCTTCTCCACTGTGTGTCTTATGCGACCACGGGAGGAGAGTGATCGCTTCATGGCCGTTGGACCTCGTACAACCAGTAGAGTGTCTCACCATCCGCGGCTACCTCGCGTCGTAGCCACCCGTTCGGATAATCCGCCTGAACGGCGGCAATCTCATCAGCCAGGTGGGGCAGGAACACGAAGAGCCAATGTCCTGCCGGCAGAGACGGCCGCGCAGCAGGTGACCAGGGCGCGGTCATATCCACGCCCTGAATCTGCGGCACAAGGTACTGCAGACTGGGGATACTGCGAAAGCCCATGTAGGGATAACCGAAGAACACTACCTGCGTATCGGCAGGGTACGAACGCAATTCATCGGCTAATCGTTGGGCGATCATGGTATGGCTGCGTGCTTGTTGTAAGACGCTGCGCGGAGTGTAGACAAAGAAGTAGAAGTACGCGTCATCCAGAGTCAGGAACACGATCAGCACAATCGCCAGAACGTTTAACCCGCGCCGGCCTTTCTCCCAAAATTCCCCGATCAGCGTGATGCTTTCACTCAGCCCATAACCGACCAGCAGCGCACACAGGGGCGCGGCCGCAATATACCGTTGTGCCGCCGGCGTACTTTCACTGAAGGCTCCGATCAGGCCGAAGAGCACCAGCCATAGGAGCAACGGTAGGACTCGCCAGCGCCCCGCACGCAGGCAAAGCAAAACCAGCCCAGTCAGGAAGAACAACGCCGGCCAGGGACGCAGAATCGGATAACCCGGCCCGTACCAGGCCCGGAGCGGTTCATAGGTGAACGCGCCAAAACCTAGCCAGACCTGCCGCAAGAGCACCTGCCCGACCGTTCGACCGCTTGTGTGGGCTTCCTGAATCAACCATGCGCGGGTCAGACCTACCCGATTCAACGGCGCCAGAAAGGCCTCCGGATGCTCCAGATAATGCCAGGCCAGCGGCAACACGACAACCATGGCTGTCAAGAGCAGGAGGAGTAGATTCACCCATTCCTGTCTCCCGCGCGCACGATCCAGAGCAAGACCCAAAAGTATCCAGAGCACCAGGAACACCAGCAACATGCGCGTGGAAGGGTAAAAGTATTGTCCCAGCCCCAGCGCCAGGCCGGCCAGCAAGTACGCATTGCGCCGATGATGCTCCCAGCCGTACCACAACGCCCCGATAAAAACCACATACCACAGCCCATCCCAAACGTTGTTCAAGCCGATACGGCTGAAATGGATGTGAAAATGCAGAGCACTCAGGAAGATCGCCGCAAACCAGGCCACGCGCCGACCGAACATGGCGCGCGCAACGAAGAAAGTTGCCGTGACGGTCAACGCGCCGGCCAGCGCAGAAGGGAGACGCAACGCCTCCGTAGTTTGCCCAAAAAGGCGGATGCTCAAAGCCGGCACAGCAAAATAAAAAGACGGGAAATTGTACCAGCCGCTTACGAATAGATTGTTGACCTCGCCGCGTGCCAGCGTCGCTGCAAAGAGGCCGGCCGAACCCTCGTCGCCGGTCAGGAAGATCGGAATCTTGTCTGTCCAGCTACCGCGCGCCAGGAAAGCACCAGTTGTCAAGGCCAGGCACAAGGCAACGAGGTGGATCGAGGGCCAACGCCACGGTCGCACGCTTACCCAACCACCCACCACAACCAAACCGAGCGCCAAAGCCCAGGCCGCCACAGCCAGAAAGGGGTTGAGCATTTTGCCAAACTCACCGGCCGTCAGGGGCACGATCGCCGCCATGAGCACGGCCAGAATCAGACAAACCACCTGCCATTCCCTCACCCCTAGGCCGCGTGCCACGCCCCGCAGAATAGCCTCTACCCACCGTGGTAATCCCCTCTGAGCTACCCATCCCCCAAAGACAACCAGGGCCAACCCAAGACCGCCCAGGGCAAATCCCACCAGGCGTTGATGGTAAGGTCGCGAGAACAAGAGCGCTTGACCAAACAGCAGAATCCCCCCACCTCCTAACAGCAAGGGTAGCGCGGTACTGCTCTTCGGCGACGACATCGAGGCTCCTTTCTACATGAATTATACTGCCTGTGAGATGGTATTTCCGCCTGCGGCCGTGTTCAAGCAAAAGCTACCTATTGTACACAACTCGTTCGGTTGGCGCAGGATTTGGATGGGCAAGGAACTTGCTCTGGAAGAGAAGGGCAGAAAAGAATGATTGGAAAGGATTGGCCATTTCAGGCGTTCGGACGGCAGTTGAACGGCGTTAGGACGGCAGTTGAACTGCCGTCCTAACGCAGGCAAAGCGTGGCGCACGTCTCCGACTTGCGGGATGGGGCAAGTGATTGGCAAATTTCCAATTTGCCCTACTTGTGGGTAATAGACAGGGCAGAGATTGCACCACAGGTAGGCAGTTACAAGGAATTGCCGTACAGGTATGATCTACGGAGACGGGCACCGAGGGAGGCGCCAAACGGCGTGTCTGGAAAACGCCCGGTGTGTTACAGCAAGCGGTCGCCACTGGCCGCGGCATCGGCGCGGTAATGGCAGCCGCGACTCTGACGGTTATGGCGCGCGGCCTGTGCAATGAGTAGGGCAACTTCTACAGCGTTGCGCAGGCCGATCAAACCGTCGCTCAGTTTGGTCGCGCGGTAGAAAGTCTCGATTTCGTTTTGCAGGTGACGTAGTTCGCGAATAGCACGCGAGAGGCGATCGCCGGAGCGAATCAGGCCCACGTAGTGCCACATGATATTCTGGATGGTCTGCATGTCGCCCTGGATGAGGGCGGGATCGGAATCGTCGGTCAGGCCAGATTCGTCCCAGCGGGGAATGTCATCTGGATCGGGGAGAGCGGGAGGAGCGGTCGTCAGGCGGGTTTCGATGTCGCGGCCGGCGCGCGTGCCCCAGACCAGCCCTTCGAGCAGCGAGGTCGAGGCCAGGCGGTTGGCGCCGTGCAGGCCGGTGCAGGCCACTTCCCCGACGGCGTACAGATTGGCAATGCTGGAGCGCCCCCATTCGTCTACCAGGATGCCGCCACAGGAATAATGCGCGGCCGGTACGACCGGAATGGGTTCACGGGTGATGTCCAGGCCAATGCGGGCACACTCGGCGTAGATATTGGGGAAACGGCTCTTGATTTTATCGGCCGGCAGGCGCGAGGCAATGTCCAGCAAAACGTAGGAGTAGCCGTGTTCCTCCATCTCCCTGTGGATGGCGCGCGCGACCACATCGCGCGGTGCCAGGTCCTTCCACTCTGGGGAGTACTTTTCCATGAAAGGTTGCCCTTCGGGGGTCAACAGGATGCCACCCTCGCCGCGCACGGCCTCGCTGATAAGGAAGCCTTCGGCGCCTGGCATGGCCAGCGCGGTCGGGTGGAATTGGATGTATTCGGCGTTGACGATGCGCGCTCCAGCGCGATGGGCCATCGCCAGACCATCGCCACGCGCGCCAGGTGGGTTAGTCGTATTGCGATAGAGACGTCCCAGGCCGCCGGTTGCCAGAACCGTACAGGCGGCCAGGGTACGGTGAATCGTGCGTTGTTGGCGGTCAAAGACATAGGCTCCATGACAGGCAATGGGACGGTAGACATCCAACGGCGAGGGGGAATGGTGGGGAGAGGTGATCAGGTCTACTGCGGTGAAGCCGGTCATAAGTTCGATGTTGGGGCGCTGACGGATCGCCTCCATCAGAGCCTGGCTGATCGCCCGCCCGGTGCCATCCCCAACGTGCAGGATGCGGCGGCGCGAGTGGGCGGCTTCCTGGCCGTATTCCAGATCGCCGTTCGGAGCGCGATCGAACTGTACGCCGACGGTCCGGATGAGCACTTCCTCTAAAAGGCGTGGGCCTTCTTCCGCCAGTAAACGGGCAGCTGAGGGCAGCGATGCGCCCGCGCCGGCTTCCAGGATGTCTTTGACCAGCAAGTCGGCCGAATCGTCTGGCCCGCGCCCGACAATCCCACCCTGCGCGTAGCGCGTGTTCGATTCGCAGGGGTCGTACTCGCGAGTCAGCAGGATGATGCGGCGATTCGGGTTGCGCGCCAGTTCGAGCGCGGCGGCGGCTCCGCCAATCCCAGAACCAATGATCAGGACATCGGTGATCTTCATCGCTTTCTCTAAAATAATTTAACCAATCTGAATCATGCGTTCGACGGCCCGATAGGCACGCTGACGAATCTCTTCGTCGAGTTCGATGACGTAGCGGTTGAATTTAAGAGCATCGCGCGTATCTTCCATGGTAATCATATTCATATGCGGACAGCGCACCATGCACAGCCGCAACATTTCCTTATCCGGATTGGCCGCCGCGATGTTATCGCCCATCGCGCATTCGGTGAGTAACAGGTAGCGGGGGGCCTTCGTCTGCTGGACGTAGCGAATCATGGCGTTTGTGCTGCCGGAGAAATCGGCGGCGGCCACCACCTCGGGACTGCACTCCGGGTGCGCCAGAATGACCACATCAGGGAATTGGGCGCGCACGGTCTCGATGTCCTGGACGGTGAATTTTTCGTGCACCTCACAGCGTCCGTGCCAGCCGATGAGTTGATAGTCCAAATCAGTCGCTTCATTCCAGTTTGGCTGGAGGGTCGGGAAGATGATGTGTTTGCCGGTCTCGCGCGCCACGTTGCGTGCCAGGTATTCATCGGGCAGGAAGATAACCGTATCGGCCTTCAGCGATTCGACCACGGCAACGGCGTTGGAGGAGGTGCAGCAGATGTCGCTCTCGGCTTTGACATCAGCATAGGTGTTGACGTAGGAAACGACCGGTACGCCGGGGAAGCGGGCTTTCAGGGCGCGCACGTCCTCGGCCGTGATGCTGGCCGCCAGCGAACAGCCGGCCTTTTCGGAAGGAAGCAGGACCGTTTTGGTCGGATTGAGGATTTTGGCCGTCTCAGCCATGAAGCGCACACCACAGAAGACGATGACGTCTTTGTCGGTCGTCGCGGCCTTGCGGCTCAAATCGAGCGAATCGCCAGTGAAATCGGGGATGGAATGGAACAGCGCCGGTTCCATGTAATTGTGTCCCAGGATGACGGCATTGCGCTGTTTCTTGAGTTGTTCGATTTCCACGGCAATTTCGGCTTTATACCACAGCTCCACATCCGGAACGATGCGTTCCAGTTTGGCTTTCATGGTTTCGTACATACGTTGGACTTCGGCGTTCATCGCGTCTCCTAAAAGAACAAAGCGATAGCCACTACGCGGGATCTCCTTCGAGGTAATCGAAGGCGACGTCGAACACTTTGGCCGAGTGAGTGAGAGCCCCTATGGAGATGTAGTCCACGCCGGTCTCGGCAATTTGACGGACGTTTTCGAGGGAAACGTTGCCGGAGGCTTCCAGGCGGGCGCGACCGGCTACCAGGCGGACTGCCTCAGCCAGCATGGGCGGAGGCATGTTGTCGAGCAGGATGCGTTCCACACCCGCGGCCAGGGCCTCGCGCACATCCTCCAGGGTACGCGCCTCGACCTCGATCTCCAGGCCCGGTACGCCGGCGCGCGCACGCTGTACTGCCAGGGTCAGTGAGCCGGCAAAGTCAATGTGGTTGTCCTTGATCAGTACCATATCATAGAGTCCCTGGCGGTGGTTCTGGCCTCCGCCGCGCTGCACGGCTAGTTTGTCCACCATGCGCAGGCCTGGTGCCGTCTTACGGGTATCCAGGATGGCAACTCCTGTTCCGGCAACCGCATCCACGAACTGGCGCGTCAACGTTGCGATACCCGACATGCGCCCCAGGAAATTCAAGGCCGTGCGCTCAGCTGTCAACAGACCGCGCGCCGGTCCATGGACGATCGCCAGAGATTGGCCGCGTCGTACCCGTTCCCCCTCCTGGACTTTGGCCTCGAACGCAATACGTTCATCTACCAAATAATAGACCGTCTGAGCCACATCCAGGCCGGCGACGACTCCATCCTGACGGGCAACGATGTGGCCGCGCATGGTCGCTTCGGGAGGAATAATGCTCTCAGTCGTGACATCGCCTGGGCCAATGTCCTCCTCCAGCGCGCGTCGAATGCTCGCGAGGATATCGGGGTGAAGAGATGTATTTAGTGTCATTTTTACACTAATTGAACCTGAAATAAAAATGGCTTCTCGCCTGCTCCTATTTTCCTCGCGTTTCGTTGTTTTGTCAAGGACGGTGACGATAGACGGTGGACGATAGACGGTGGACGATGGACGGTGGACGATGGATGATGGTTGAACAGGCGGTAAGTGTGCACGCAAATATTGTCAGCAACACAACAGCGTCCCTGGTCCAATACGGAGTGGCAAGGTCTATCCTCTGGCGAAAGTTGGTAACTCCCTACTCTGGGTAATCTTTGATAGCGGCACAGTTGAGTTTTGGTCTGTCCGGAGACATGCCATAGACTGGTC